>MDSV01088693.1_pt1 | contig 24157 bp, 28 predicted proteins | sample 810851 | NCBI WGS metagenome assembly MDSV01 (sample SAMN05326640, study PRJNA326480) | marine metagenome | isolation source: seawater | place: Atlantic Ocean: North East | collected 2012 | reverse complement strand
TGCCGGAACATCAGGTTATAATTTAACAATGGATGCTAGATACGTGTGGATGAGACAAAAAAGGATACAAGGAAGCCATTTCGCCAATTTGTATCAAGCTAATCAAGCTAATGAAATGATGATTCAGAAACTGATTAACCCTTTAATGTCGGAGTGCTTTGATTGGAACGACATACCAGTGGCACATACAAAAATGATGAATAACAAACATTTGCCTGGAAATATGGCTGCATTAGTTCAAGCGAAAAAAACTGGAATGAAAAGCTTAAATGAGTTAGAATAATAACTTGAATTAAAGAAAAAAATAATTAAATTCATACTCTATGGATAGTTCAGTAGAAATAAAAACAACAACAAGCCTTCCAAAAGAATATGTTAATCAAAATATCAGTGTTTTTAACAAAATTCTTACATCCTTAGAAACTATTTCAGAATTAGCTAAGGATCACCTAAAGAGCATAACTTCAAAAGATGGAAGGATTTCAAACTCATTGTTAGAAAAGTATCAGTTTAAAGCCCATGGACTCGCTTGGTTTGAAACCTATAGGATAGCACTGAGAGAGACCTTTAATTGGGTCAAATCACTTAAAGACTCTAAAAATGACACTGATTTAGAATACGCGGTACTGGTTTATGCATTTTCAGAATACTTAAATCAGATGAGACACGGAATTATGATTAGTCAATCTGAAGTTATTAGACCTTCAACGCTCAACATTGACGATGAGAAACTTTCATTTTTTAACTCACCAGATGTTCAAGAGCTTATTAAATATGGTGCTTCAGATAGTATTTCACAAATAATGATTAGTTCACTGGAAAATGACATTTTCCCAAACCTGGGATTGAACGATGATACGCTAAATATGATACAAGACCAATTTAGAAAATTTACTGATGAAGAAATAGTTCCTTCTGCTAATGAATGGCATTTAAAAGATGACCTCATACCTGATAGTGTTTTAGAAAAGATGGCTGAACTTGGAGTTTTTAGTATTGCAATTCCTGAATCTTATGGTGGTTTGGGTATGGGCAAGGTTGCAATGTGCGTTGTCACAGAAGAACTTTCAAGAGGTTTTCTGGCTGCTGGCTCACTAGGAACTCGTGCCGAAATAGCTGGAGAATTGATTAGATTGGGTGGAACCGAAGAACAAAAAAATAAATATTTACCAGAAATTGCCTCTGGCAACTTGCTTACAACTGCAGTATTTACGGAACCTAATACTGGTTCAGACTTGGGAAGTTTAGCAACAAGAGCTCAACTTGACGGGGAAAATTATATAATAAATGGAAATAAGACATGGATTACTCATGGTGCCAGATCTGATCTTATGACAGTATTAGCAAGAACGGACTCATCCCAAAAAGGTTATAAAGGCCTCAGCATGTTTTTAGTTGAAAAGCCTAGAGGGACTTGTGAAAAACCTTTTCCCATGGAGGGTATGTCTGGAAGCGAAATTGAGGTTCTTGGATATAGAGGAATGAAAGAATATGAGATTGCGCTAGATTCAATTAAGGTCAACAAGAAAAATCTACTTGGCGAAGAAGAAGGTAATGGATTCAAACAACTTATGGAAACCTTTGAATCTGCAAGAATACAAACAGCTGCCAGAGCAGTAGGCGTTGCTCAAAATGCATTAGAACTTGGATTATCATATGCGAAAGATAGAAGTCAGTTTGGTAAAGCTATCATTAAATTTCCTAGAATATTTAAAAAGTTAGCGTGGATGTTAATGGAAACAACTGTAGCAAGACAAATAACACTTTTTTCTGCCAGAGAGAAAGATAATGATATTAGATGCGATATTGAAGCTGGAATGGCAAAACTTTTAGGAGCCAGAGTTGCTTGGACAAATGCTGATAGTGCACTCCAAATTCATGGAGGTAACGGATATGCTCTAGAATATCCTGTAAGTAGGGTTCTTTGTGATGCAAGAATACTTAATATTTTTGAGGGTGCTGCAGAAATTCAAGCACAAATTGTTATTAAAGGTCTTTTAGGTAGGTAATAAGTGCAAATTTTTTTCAATGTTGTAATCATAGTTTGTTTGGTTGCAACATTCTTAATTCTTCTTGTGGGTCTCATACATAATGCAAGGTCTGGCGACAAAAAAAACAACAAAGTTAATAAATTTATGCGATATAGGGTTACCTTTCAATTTGTAAGCCTACTTGTGTTGACTTTAGCGCTTTACTTTAAATAATAGCTTTTGAGGATTTGTTTTTGGTAAAACTTGATAAAATTTATACAAGAGGCGGAGATAAGGGATATACAAGTTTAGGTGATGGAAAAAGAATAAAAAAGAGTTCCATCAGAATAAAGGCTTATGGTGAAGTTGACGAAATCAACTCTATAATAGGGATAGCAATTTGTTTTTGTTCGAAATCATTAAAAAAATCTTTAATTAAAATTCAAAATGACCTTTTTGATTTAGGTGCGGATCTATGCATTCCAGGAGGTGAAAAAAAAATTGTAATTGATTCAGATCAAACTAAATTTTTAGAACAGGAATTAGATAAAATAAATAATAAACTATCAACTTTAAAATCATTTGTGCTACCTGGAGGAACAAAATCTTCAGCTTATCTGCATCATGCTAGAACAGTTACAAGAAGGTGTGAAAGATCAGTCGTTGAGTTAAGAAATAAGGAGAAAATAAATAATGAAGTCATTAAATATATTAATAGATTGTCAGACTTTCTTTTTGTGGCAGCAAGGATTGAGAATAATAATGATGGTGATATACTTTGGATTCCAAAAAAAAATTAACAACGGATGGGTTTAATGAAAGCTTTAGTATGTGTAAAAAGAGTTATTGATTATAACGTTAAAATAAGAGTTAAGTCAGACAAAAGTGGGGTTGAGAAAAACAATGTTAAGATGTCCATGAACCCTTTTGATGAAATAGCGGTTGAAGAAGCTGTCAGAATGAAAGAAAAGGGAGTAATTAATGAAATAATAATTTTATCTGTTGGAGATGAAAATTCACAAGAAACAATAAGAACTGGTTTAGCTATGGGCGGAGACAGGGGAGTATTGATCAAAACAACTGATAGCGATATTGATCCAATAAATATAGCAAAGCTTATTAAAAATATTTGTGATAAAGAAAAACCTGATGTGATAATTTTAGGAAAACAGGCAATAGATGATGATTGTAATCAAACAGGACAGATTCTTTCAACCTTATTAAAATACCCTCAAGCAACATTTGCTTCAAAGGTTGAAAAAAAGAATGATAACTCATTCGACGTAACAAGAGAAGTTGATGGTGGTTTGGAAACTCTCAATGTTTCTATTCCGTGTGTTATTACAACAGATTTAAGATTAAATGAGCCAAGATACGCTTCATTACCAAATATTATGAAAGCCAAGCAAAAAAAAATAGAAATTTTAGATATCAACGACCTTCCAATTGACCTCAAAAAAAGGGTGGAGATATTGGAAGTTAATGATCCACCAGAGAGAAAGCCTGGTGTTGTAGTAGAGGATGTAGATTCTTTGATTGATAAACTAAAAAATGAGGCAAAAGTAATATGAAATCTTTAGTAATTGTTGAGCATGATAACAAGTCTATTAAACCTTCAACTTTTTCGACGATAACTGCAAGCTCAAAATTAGGAGAAGAAACCTATGCTATTATTGTTGGTCATAAAATAGAGACTGCCCTTGAAGAACTTAAGAAATCAAATATTTTAAAAAAAATCTTTTATTTTGATAACGAAGATTTTAAAAGTCCAATTGCAGAAAAAATTCAGGAATTTTTGTTAAGTTTTTTAAATGGCAAGGATTTTACTCATATTCTCAGTCCATCAACAACATTCGGTAAGAATATTTCTCCAAAGATTGCAACGGAACTGGATGTTCAGCAGATATCAGATATTATAAAGATTATTGACGAAAAGACCTTTGAAAGACCTATATATGCGGGGAATGCAATCGCAAAAGTAAGATCTAATGATGAGGTTAAAGTAATAACTGTAAGACCAACATGTTTTGAACCGTGTAAACTTGACTCAAAAGTTGAATGCGAGAATATATCTTTTGATAACAATATAGAAAAGACAGTAAATTTTGTTAATTATGACGAGTCAAAATCAGATAGACCTGAATTATCATCAGCAAAGATTATAATCTCAGGAGGTAGAGGTCTACAAAATGGTGAAAACTTTAAATTATTAGAGGGAATTGCAGATAAGCTTGGTGCAGCAATGGGTGCTAGTAGAGCAGCTGTTGATGCTGGTTTTGTACCAAATGATTGGCAAGTAGGCCAAACTGGAAAGATTGTTGCACCAGACTTATATATTGCTGTTGGAATTTCTGGTGCTATCCAACATATTGCTGGTATTAAAGATTCTAAATTTATTGTGTGTATTAACAAGGATGAAGAAGCACCAATATTTAATTTTTCAGATTATGGATTGGTTGCAGATTTATTTGATGCATTACCTAAGATTGAACAAAAATTATAATAATGATTTTATTAGTTCTTTATATTCATTATTAAGCCATTCTACATAGCCATTTACCCTATGTGTCTCCTGAAATTTTTTGTTTATTATAATAGTAGTTGGCATAACCTTGACATTAAATGCTTGAGATAAAATTAATTTCTGGTCATTAAAGATTAATATATTTTTAAAATTATGTTTTTTTAGAAACTTTGGAACTGTTTTTTTTACATTTTGATCTACAGACATAAAGTAAATATCAATTTCATCTTTAAACAGTTCCTTTAGTTTTAGTAAATCAGGGATTTCTTTTATACATGGAGCACACCATGTCGCCCAAAAGTTTATTAAAATTACTTTTTCGTTACTACTATTAATTAGAGTTTTATTCCCATTAAGGTCTGTAATTTCAAATGGTTTTACTTTTTTTATTTCTTTAATTAATAATAATTGATTGCTATTCTCTGAATAAGATAAGTTTGTAAAAAATAAAGAAATTAGAAAAAAAATTTTATATAAATACATTTTAATTAAATAAGAAAAAATTATGAAAAAGTCAACAAGTCCAGTTTGGGGAGGAAGATTTGAAAAAGATAATACACAGTTATTAAAAAAAATTAATAATTCAATTTCATTTGACTTTCAACTAGCTAACGAGGATTTAAAACTTAACAAAGTATACACTGCTGCACTTTTTAAAGCTAAAATAATTAATAAATCTGATTATGAAAAAGTGTTGAAAGCTATTGAAGAACTTACTGATGATTTAAAAAATAAAAAAATAAAATTTAGCGAAAAGTATGAAGATATACACATGAATATTGAAATGCTTCTTACAAAAAAGATTGGAAAGATAGCCGGAAAAATTCACACGGGTAAATCAAGAAATGATCAAGTTGCAACAGATTTTAAAATGTGGACAAAGGATAGTTTAAAAATAATTATAAAAAAAATTAAAGCAATCCAAAAAACAATCCTTAAAAAATCAAAGCAAAATTTATCTGTCATTATGCCAGCTTTTACTCATTCACAAAATGCTCAACCTGTAATATTTTCTCATTATTTACTCTCATTTTTTGAAATGCTAAATAGAGATAAATTAAGGGCTAAACAACTTTTAAAAAGTATGAATTCATGTCCCTTGGGCTCTGGTGCTATAGCAGGTTCAAACTTTAGTAAAATTGATAGGTTTTTTATTGCAAAAAAACTTGGATTTGAAAAACCATCTGAAAATTCAATTGATAGTGTGTCAGACAGAGACTTTGTTATTGAATTTTTAACAGTTATTTCAATTATAAGCATCCACTTATCAAAGATGGCTGAGGACTTTATAATTTGGGCAAGTAATTCATATAATTTTATAGAATTTCCTGATACCTTGTGTACTGGTTCTTCCATAATGCCACAGAAAAAAAACCCTGATGCTGCCGAATTAGTCCGATCTAAGACAGGAAGAATTTTTAGCTCCGTTTTAAATTTACTAACAATTCAAAAGGGTATCCCATCAGGATATAGCAAAGACTTACAAGAGGATAAAGAGCCAACATTTGATTCTTATCAATCAATTATAATTATTTTAGATATTGTTAATGAAATGATAAAATTCATTAAGATTAATAAAGAAAGAATGTTTGAAGAATCAAATAATGGATATACCACGGCAACTGATTTGGCTGACTGGATGGTGAAAAATATTGGAATTACTTTTCGTGAGGCTCATCAAAAAACTGGACAAATTGTTTTGTTGGCAGAAAAAGAGAAAAAAAAATTACATGAACTTTCTCTAGAAGAATTAAAATCAGTTGAACCCAATATTAGTAAAAAAGTTTTTGAAACTTTAACTCCAGAAAATTCTATCAAACAAAAAAGATCATATGGGGGAACTGCTTTGGAACAAGTAAAAAAAGCTCTTGAAAGAGCCGAAAAAAGAATTTAATAAGATGAAATTATTAATAATAATAATTTCAATATTTTTTCTATTTTTTTTACAAAGTTGTGGGAAAAAATCTTCTTTAGAAGATTATCCTGATAGAAAAAGGAATTATCAAACTAAAAATTAAAATGAAAGATATTTCAATTTATAACAAATACTTAGCGTTCAATGACGATGCACTTATGATAGAACATTTGTATCTTAAGTCATTAGTGAAGAAGTACAAAACTCCTTTTTTTTGTTACTCAGCTAACCAAATAAAAGACAATTATAAAAATTTAAAAAAATCTTTTAAAAAAATAAAACCAGTTATTTGTTATGCAGTTAAAGCAAATTTCAATAAAAAGATTTTAAATTTAGTTGCTCAATTAGGACTTGGAGCTGATGTAGTATCTAAAGGAGAGCTTGAGCTATCAATAAATTGTAATATAAACAAAAAAAAAATAGTTTTTTCTGGTGTTGGTAAAACAGAAGATGAGATAATTTATGCATTAAAAAAAGATATAAAACAAATAAATGTAGAAAGTGAAGAAGAACTTCAAGATATTATAAGATTAGCTAATAATATTGGGAAAAAAGTTGATGTTAGTTTGAGATTAAACCCCGATATAGATCCTGAAACACATAGCAAAATTTCAACTGGAAGATTAGAAGATAAATTTGGAATAACAGAAGATGGAATAAATAATATTTTTAGAAAATATTCAAATGACTCAAATCTTAATATTAATGGAATTTCAATTCATATTGGATCTCAAATAAAAAAAATATCACCTTTTGAAAAAGCTTTTAAAAAAGTAAGAAATTTAGTTGTAAAACTCAGAACGATGGGTTTTAAAATTAACACCATTGATATTGGTGGGGGGATAGGAATAATATATGATAAAAAAAAGGATAAAATTTTTAAAGTTTCAGACTATGCAAATATTGTCGAAAAATATTTTTATGACCTAGGTGTCGAAATTATTTTGGAACCAGGAAGATATTTAGTTGGATCATCAGGTATTTTAATTTCTAAAGTAGTAAGAATTAAAAAAGGTCAAAAAAAAGATTTTTTAATTATTGATGCAGGCATGAATAATTTAATAAGGCCATCACTATATAATGCAGTTCATCAAATTTTTCCAATTAAAAAAAGCGATACTAAAAAAAAGTATGAGGTTGTAGGTCCAATTTGTGAATCAAGTGATATTTTTCAAAAAGATTTTGAATTATCGAAACTCAATAAAGATGACTTTTTAATCATCTGTTCAGTTGGAGCTTATGGATCTTCTATGGCTTCTAATTACAATTTAAGAGATATCGCAGATGAATTTATAATAGATGGTAAAAAAATTTACTAATTGATTAACTATGAGTGAAATTTTTAGATTAGACAATATTTCTTTAAATCTAGACAAAAAAATTTTTTTTAATTTAAATATTAAAATTTTTAGTGGCGACTTCCTATTAATAAACGGAAAAAATGCAGTTGGTAAATCTTTATTATTGAAACTTCTTTATCTAAAAATATTTCCTGTAGATGGGAATATTTACTTATTTGGAAAAAAAGTTGAAAAAAATCAAAAAAAAAGAATTCTTGAGTATCGTAAAAGTATTGGCGTAATTCTTCAAAATAACTTTCTAATACCTTTTTTCTCAGTTTTCCAAAATATTCAATTAGCAAGTGATATTCAAAATAAAAAGAGAGATTTTAATTCAAGAATCAATGAAATTTTAGAGTGGCTTGGATTGACTCAAATAAAAGATAGTTTGGTAAGTAAGTTATCAAATGGTCAAAAACAGAGAGTTGTTATAGCAAGAGCTTTAATTAATAATCCAAAAATAATAATAGCTGATCAACCGGAAAATAACCTTGATAAAGATACAATCAGAAAAATCTTTTTTCTTTTTGAGTCTTTGAACAAACTTGGTTCAACAATAATAATAACTTCAAATTTAGAAAATAAAATTAATGTAGATTATAAAACTTTTAATCTTAATCATAGCTAAAATGATAAATTATCATAATGTTTTAAAAAAGATCTTACTTAAAGATGAAGAAAATTTTTTTCATGGACTTTCTTTTATTATAATTAGTTTAATTGCTATACATTTGGTTATTTATTTTAATTTTTATAAATTTTCTAGTAATTGGATAGAAAATGAATCAAATAAGACGACATTTATTCTTATAAATAATTTTGATGAGAAAGAAATTCCAATTCATATTGAAGATAGGATCATAAGCTTCCTAAGTTTAAATTCTAAAATTGAAGGGTTTAAAGTTATGAAGTCAGATGTTATTCAAGAAACTTTGGGCCTTGAGGGTTTCAATGATTTATCAGCACTAAGCTTACCACTTGTATTTCAAATAACATCTGAAAAACAAAACATTATTGATGATGTTTATAAAAATCTATTAGATATTTCTGAAAACAGGCTTGTAGAAAAACATAATCACGAGGATCAATTATACGAAATTAGTATTATTGTTAGCAGGATCAAGCTAATAATCTTTATAATGTTTCTATTTATATTAACCTTATTTTCTTTTTTAGTAATGAATATTGTCAAGGCCGCTCTAATGGCAAACATTAAATTTATTGAAATGTTGCAAGTAATGGGCGCTAGTAGTTTGGAGTTGGCTAAAAATATTTCTACTAGTATTTTTAAAAAGATACTTCCTGGAACATTACTTGGTATTATTTTTATTTTTCTAGTTAGTATCTTATTAATTAAATTATTTGGGGTTAATTTTAATTTTTTTAACTCTTCTTATTTCTATGGTCTTATCTTCTCCAACTTTATTCTACTAATGATTTTTTTAATAATTTTTTCTTTTTCATTCACAGTTTTTTTAACGATGTATTTATTTAGTTTTTTTGAAAAGAGGTTTTTTGATAAACTTTAAAAATTCTATTTTTTTTATTCTCACAACATTTTTTGTGAGTTTTATATGGTGGAATCTATTATTATTTAATACTTTTCCAAAAAAATATTATTCCCAAGATTTGAATATAAATTCTGAGGGAGTTGGTATTGTAGTTTTAACTGGTGGAAAGATGAGAATAGAGAAAGGTATTGATCTGCTTGCAAGAGGTTATGGACAAAAACTTTTTATTTCGGGCGTTTTTAAATCATCAAATATTGAAACTAAATACAGTTTAGAAAAAGAAAAAAAACATTTATTTGATTGTTGTATTTTATATGGGAATAAAGCTACAAATACACTTGAAAATGCTTATGAGGTCAATAAGTGGCTGGGTGAAAATAAAGATATACAAAAGATTTTATTAGTTAGTTCATATTATCATTTACCAAGAAGTCTGATGATTTTTGAAAAAAAAATTCATAGAAAAATTGAGATTACACCGGTAACAGCAGTTCTAAATAACAAAATAAAACCTCAAACTTTTTTCCATGTAAAATTAATAATTTCTGAGTTCTTTAAATCAATCTATACCTTGATTTTTATTTAAATGACATTTTTACGAAATACCTTTTTTTATCTTGTATTTTATTTATGGACGACCATATTTTTTGTAATTTTTTCGCCTGTTAAATTTTTCACAAGGAAATTTGCAGTTTATTTGTCCAAAAAATGGACAGATTCAGTTATGATATTATGCAAAATAATTTTAAAGATTGATTATTCAGTTATAGGTAATGAAAATATCCCAAAAGATGAATCATTTGTAGTTGCAAGTAATCATCAGTCAGCATGGGAGACTTTTTTTTTCGTATGTTTATTTGATAACCCAGTTTTTATTCTCAAAAAGGAGTTAAATAGTATACCAATCTTTTCTTGGTATTTTAAAAAACTAGATTTTATTTTAATTGATAGAAACAATAGTTTTCAAGCAGTTAAACATATCATTGAATCAATTAGAGAACAAAAACCATCTAAAAGAGCATTCATTATTTTTCCTGAAGGAACAAGAATACCTCCTAATGATAAAGGAGTAATTAACCCTGGAGTATTTGCAGTTCATAAATTATTAAAAATACCAATAGTTGTGTTGAAACACGACTCTGGTAAATATTGGAAAAATAAAGAATATCTTAAATCTCAAGGAACAATTAAGGTTAAAATCTATCCAAAGCTTAGAAACTACAATAAAAAAGAATTCTTAAAAAAATTAGAAACGTATTTTTACTAACTAATTAGAACTTATTTTTAAAATACTACGTCTAATTTCTTTATTTTTTTTTAATATAGAGAATATTTTTTTTATATCCTTTTGATTAATTAGGTTTTTTATTTTTTGAATGTCAGACATAAAGTTGTCTAGGGTAATTATTAGGAATTTCCTGTTATGCAGAAAAATATCAGACCACATTTTAGGATCGGATGAACCAATTCTTGTGAAATCTCTGAACCCTCCTGCAGAAAAATTGATAAGTTCTTTTTTCTTTTTTAAGTCAATATTAAAGGCTGTTCCAACAATTGTAAAAGCAATTAAATGCGGCAAGTGAGACGTTATTGACATTATTTTATCATGATCACTTGTATTCATTATCGAAACTTTCATTCCAATTGTTTTCCAAATACTAGAAATCAGTGCCGTTTGTTTTTGTTTTTTTTTAAATGGGGTTAATACACACCATTTTTTATTAAATAGATTTAGTTGTGCTGACTTAGCGCCTGAGTTTTCAGTTCCCGCAATTGGGTGACCAGGAATTAGAGCTGACTTCTTTTCAAATAATTTAATTGTATCTTTTGAAAATAAATTTTTTACAGAACCAACATCAGTTACAATTGAGTCGTCTCCAAGGTAAGGGAAAATTTTTCTTGTTAAATTGTTTATTTGGCTCACAGGGGTACAGATGAAAATAACTTTACTGTTTTTAATTCTTTTATCGAATTTAGTTCTTCCCTCATCAATTGATTTATTTTTAAGGGCATCATTTAGATTTTTTTTTGAAATATCTATCCCTATTATTTTTTTGGCAATTTTTTTTTTTTTTAGGGCTAAACCAAGAGACGCACCAATTAGACCCGGACCAATAATAGTGATTTCGTTATAACTTGAAGAACTCATTGACTATCTTTTATAATCTTTTTAATAATTTTCATAAAAAAATTCATTTGTTTGTTGGTTCCTATTGAGACTCTAAAATATTCATTAAGTCCATAATTTTCAAGATCTCTTACTATAACCTTATTTTTTTTTAAACCTGATATTATTTTTTTTTTACTAACATTACCCTTTTTTACCTTAACTAAAATAAAGTTAGCATATGTTTCATAGGCATTTAATCCTTGGGATTTTAAAAAATCTGGTAAAATCTTCTGCCATTTTAAATTGTGACGAATAGATCTTTTTAAAAAATCATTGTCATTTAAAATCATTGAGCCAATATTTTGAGCAATCAAATTTACATTAAATGGTCCGCGAACTTTTTCAAGTAGTTCTATTATGTTTTCGGAAGAATAGGCCCAACCAAGTCTGAGACCAGCAAGTGCATATATTTTAGAGAAGGTTCTTGTAACTATTAGGTTGGGAAAAGTTCTAACTAAATCAATTCCATCAGTATAACGCTTATCAATAACATACTCGGAGTAAGCTCCATCAACAACTATAATAACATTATCTGGTATTTTTTTTAAAAATTCTTTCAATTTATTTTTTAATATTATAGTTCCAGTCGGATTATTAGGGTTGGCAATAAAAATTATTTTTGTTTTTTTTGAAATAGAATTAATTATGTTGTCCAAACAAATTTCTAAATTTTTGGTTTTGGCAGTTATTACTTTCGCTCCAGCAATCTTAGAAATTATTGGATAATATATAAAACCATATTCACTACAAATTACTTCTGATTTTTCAGTTCCGAAAGTTTGGCAAATTACTGACAAAATATCATCAGACCCATTTCCGCATATAATTTGATTTTTAGAAATTTTAAATTTTTTTTCAATTGATTTTTTTAGAAGATTTGAATCTCCATCGGGATAGAGATTTATATCAGAAATTAATTTTTGTGTTGAAGTAAGTGTTTTATTTGGAATTTTGAAAGGTGACTCGTTGGATGATAATTTAATTGTATTTTTATCATTGTCTATGGAAGATTCCCCAGGGACATACTTTGCTATATTGTTAATAGTTGATTTTACAATTTTTGAAAATTTTTTCTTGCTCATAAGTAAGTATAATATCAAATAAAATTATTTTGACTACTTTTCCAACATAGTTATGATGCCCTTTAAATCAAGGTTGTAAAAAATAAATAAATGAAAAAGAAAATTAACACTGAAAAAATTCATATTTCAGAATCTCTTAAACTAGATTCTGGTAAAATTTTAAAAGAATACGATATTGCCTATAAAACCTTTGGAAAATTAAATAATAAGAAAAATAATGCAATTTTAGTATGTCATGCATTAACTGGTGATCAATTCTGTACTGGAAAAAACCCTCTAACAAATAGAAATGGTTGGTGGAGTTCACTTATCGGTCCAGGTAAAGTTATAGATACAAATTTATTTTACGTAATATGTAGCAACGTTCTTGGAGGGTGTATGGGTACAACAGGACCAGAATCAATAGATCCTATCACTAAAAAAGCATATGGATTAAAATTTCCAGTAATTACAATTAAAGACATGGTAAAAGTCCAAAATAAACTAATTAATACTTTAAAAATAGAGAAGCTTTTTGCGGTGATTGGTGGTTCAATGGGTGGTATGCAAGCTTTAGAGTGGGCATCAAATTATGGTGATAGGATTAATGCTGTAATTCCAATAGCTTCATCTTATCGGCATTCAGCACAAAATATAGCCTTTCATGAGATTGGAAGACAAGCTATCATGGCAGATCCTGATTGGCTTAAAGGAAATTATTTTTCTAAAAAACTTTACCCAAAAAGAGGGTTGGCGGTTGCGAGAATGATCGCACACATAACATATTTATCAGAAATAGCATTACAGAGAAAATTTGGAAGAAATCTTCAAAATAGTGAATTTTTATCCTTTGGTTTTGAAACGGAATTTCAAATAGAGAGTTATTTAAAATATCAAGGAATTTCATTTGTAGAAAGATTTGATGCAAATAGCTATTTATATATTACTAAGGCAATGGATTATTTTGATCTTTCTATGAAAAGAGGAGGACTTTCTAAAGCCTTTTTAGAAGAGGATTTGTCATATTGTTTTATAACATTTTCATCTGATTGGTTATTCCCAACGTCTGAGACAAAAAAAATAATACATTCAATAAATAAATCAAACACAAAAGTCAGTTTTGTTGAAGTGAAAACAGATAAAGGTCACGATGCTTTTTTATTAGATGAACCAGATTTTCATTCAACTTTGAGGTCATTTCTAACAGGTCAAATAAGAAAAATAAAGTTATGAGTAAAATTCTTAGAAATGATCTTCTTTTTATATCGAACCTAATAAAGAAAAATGAAAAAGTTTTAGACGTAGGTTGTGGTAATGGCAGTCTAATTGAGCATTTATTTAAAGAAAAGAATGTTGATTGCAAAGGTATTGAGATAGAGCTTAAAAATGTCAATTTATGTTTAAGAAAAGGTTTATCGGTTGTTCAAGGTGATGCAAATTTTGATCTAAATGACTTTTCTGAAAATTTTTTTTCTACAGTTATTTTAAGCCAAACTATTCAGGCAACAATCTACCCAGAAATAGTTATAAGAAATTTAATTAGAGTTGGTAAGCGTGCTATAATTTCATTTCCAAATTTTGGTTTTTGGAAGGTAAGACGTGATTTTCTTTTTAAAGGTAAAATGCCAAAAAATAATATTTTACCTTACAGTTGGTATGATACACCGAATATTCATTTATGTTCAATGAGAGATTTTCAGGAATTCTGCAATAAAAATAAGATCTTAATAAGTGAAATGATACTCTTAGATGAAAAAGGTAATCTAATCAAGAATAGTTTTTTTTCAAACCTCCTTGCCTATCAAGTAATTTTTTGTGTTTCAAAAAAATAAAATTTAATTATTATTATATAATGTTAAATATTATTCAGATTCCTGTATTGATAGATAATTATATTTATTTATTGATCGATAAAGGTACGTCAAAATGTGCGTGTGTGGACCCTGCTCTTTCACAACCCGTTATAGATGTCTTGAATAAATTAAACTTAAGCCTAGATTTTATTCTTAATACACATCATCATAATGATCATGTTGGCGCAAACCTTGAATTAAAAAATAAATACAACTGCCAGATTGTAGGCAATAAAAATGATAAAAAGAGAATTCCTGGTATAGATATTTTGCTTCAGGAAGATGATAACTTTCAGATTGGAGAATCTAAATGTAAAGTTATTGAAGTATCAGGCCATACTCTTGGACATATATGTTTTTATTTTAAGAATAATGATGCTGTTTTTTGTGGTGATACACTTTTTTCTCTTGGTTGTGGAAGATTATTTGAAGGGACACCTGAATTAATGGTAAAATCACTTTTAAAAATAAGAGCACTTCCAGACATTACCAAAGTCTATTGTGCGCATGAATATACCTTGAGTAATGCTAAATTTGCACAATCACTTGAACCCAATAATAAAATTTTAAGGGAAAAAATAAATGAAATAAAGAAAAAGAGATTACTTAATAAACCCACAATACCTTCACTTCTTTCGGAAGAAAAAAAATTTAATCCATTCTTAAAGTTTGATGATGTAAACTTTATTAATAATATTGGTTTAGAAAGTATATCTGATGAAGAAAATTTTAGGGTTATAAGACAAATGAAAGATAATTTTTAATCCATCCAAAGTCCACCATTAATAGACAGTGTTGCTCCATTAATATAACTTGCCTTGTCAGAAACAAGGTATGATACAAGATCGGCAATTTCATCTGAATCACCAAGTCTTTTAGCAGGTATTGAGTCTACTATAGTTTTTAGAATATCTTCTCTAATGGCAGCAACCATTTCAGTGTTTATGTAACCTGGACAAACTACATTCGAGGTTATGTTTTTAGTAGCACTTTCAAGTGCTAAAGATTTTGAGAATCCAATTAATGCCGATTTTGTGGCTGCGTAGTTTGTTTGACCAAATTGACCTTTTTGGCCATTGACAGATGAGATATGAATTATTCTTCCAAAAGTATTTTCTCGCATTTTATTAATTACTAAGGATGTCATGTTGAAAATTGAATTTAGATTTACATCGATTACTTTGTTCCAATTCTCAACTGTCATCTTGTGGAGAGGAGCATCTCTTGTTATTCCAGCATTGTTTACAAGAATGTCAATTTTTTGAAACTTTTCAAAAATTTTTGCAATCTCCCCAGAACAAGATTCGTAATCACTGACATCCCATTTAATTACATCAATTCCGGTTTCTTCTTTGAATGCTTTTGCCTTCTCATCATTGCTAGTGTAATTGGCTATTACAGTTAGACCATCATCTTTTAGTTTTCTAGAAATTGCTTCTCCAATACCTCTTGTACCACCTGTTACTAATGCGACTTTTGACATTTTAAATCCTTTCAATACAAATTGCTATTCCCTGACCTCCACCGATACAAAGTGTAGCAATTCCTCTCTTTTTGTTTGAACGGTGCAACTCATTAATCAATGTAACTAAAACACGTGCACCAGATGCACCAATTGGATGGCCAAGTGCAATAGCTCCTCCATTTACATTTACTTTACTCATATCCCAACCAATTTCGTTAGAAACAGCAATTGATTGAGCAGCAAACGCTTCATTTGCCTCAATTAAGTCAAGGTCATTTAAGTTCCAATTCGCAACTTTTAAAGCCTTTTTGACAGCTGGAACTGGTCCAATACCCATCAAGGCAGGGTCTACACCAGAAGTTGCCCAAGAAATAATTTTTGCAAGTGGTTTCATGTCAAGTTCAATAGCTTTTTTTTCATCCATTAAAAGAAAAGCAGCAGCTCCATCATTAAGACCTGATGCATTGCCAGCAGTAACTGTCCCATCTTTTTTAAAAACTGGTTTTAATGAGTTTATTTTCTCAAATGTTGAGCCGTGTCTTGGAAATTCATCTTCATTAAAAATAATTGACTCTTTTTTAGTTTTAATTGAGATATCAATGATTTCATTTTTGAATTTATTTTCTTTTTGTGCTACTTCTGTTTTATTTTGTGATTTAACTGCAAATTCATCTTGTTGATCCTTTGAAATTTTATATTTTTCTGCAATATTCTCGGCGGTTGTGCCCATATGATAATCATTAATTGCACACCATAAACCATCAACGATCATGCTATCTTTTAATTTACCATCTCCCATTTTAACACCATTTCTTATATTTATAGTATGATGGGCATTACTCATAGACTCTTGGCCACCTGCTAAAACTATTTCAGATTGCTGTGTCATTATTGACTGAGCAGCCATTGTGACAGCTCTTAGACCGGACCCACAAACCTGATTTATTGTAACCGCACTCTTTTCTTCAGGAATTTCGGCCAAAATAGAACTTTGACGTGCAGGGTTTTGCCCAGAGCCACCCGAAAGAACTTGTCCCATTATAACTTCATCGATAAGGCTTTTATCTAGTTTAGTTTCATTTACAAGTGCATTTATGACACATTTACCTAATTCAGCGGCTGAAAAGCTCGATAAACTTCCGAGAAATTTTCCTATTGCGGTTCTTTTTGCCGCTGTAATAACAATGTCTGTCATAAACTTTAACAATTAGAAGATGGATCAATACCATAAAAACAATTGATTTATCAATAGATAATAAAAAATATTTAAAGAAATTAAATTTATTAAAAATACTTTGAAAAATCTAATACATAATAGTATAAGAATAAAAAAAAAATAATTTTAAAATGTACGCTGTAATTGAACATAAAGGAAAGCAATATAAAGTTTCAGAGGGTATGGTTCTTAAGCTCCCTCGAGATGAGGCTTTAAAGAAAGACGATGTTTTTAAGTTTGAAAAAATTTCAATATTTAAAGACAAATCTGATAGCATTATTATTGGAACACCTCATGTAAAAGGGGTTGTTGTCATGAGCAAAGTTTTAGAGCAAATCAGAGATAAAAAAATAATAGTTTTTAAGAAAAAGAGAAGACATAACTATAGACGTAAAATTGGGCATAGACAAGATCTAACCCTTTTCAGAATTGACAAGATTACATCTAGTAAGGTTGAAAAAAGCTCTAAGGTGAAAGATATTGATGAAAATAGTTTAAAAAAAGAGGGATCGGATGGCTCATAAAAAAGCTGGTGGTAGTACTAGAAATGGAAGGGACAGTGCCGGAAGAAGGCTCGGAGTAAAAAAGTATGGTGGTGAAAAGGTAATACCTGGCAATATTATTATTAGACAAAGAGGTACTAAGTTCCATCCTGGTAGAAATGTTTCAATGGGAAAAGATCACACGATATTTGCAATTACTGAAGGTTATGTAAATTTTAGAAAAAAAGCTTCAGGAAAGTCATTTGTTGACGTTGAATTAACAAAATAAATAAAAATTATGAAGTTTCTTGATGAAGCTAAAATCCATCTTAAAGCAGGGGATGGTGGTCACGGTTGTGTCAGTTTCAGGAGAGAAAAATTTGTTGAATTTGGCGGTCCAGATGGAGGAAATGGTGGGAAAGGTGGAAGCATTAGCTTCCAGGCGGTAGAAAATTTAAACACTTTAATTGATTTCAGATATAAACAACATTTTAAAGCAGAAAATGGTAAAAATGGTTCTGGAAGAAATAAAACAGGGCAAAGTGGAAAAAATATAGTTATTAAAGTGCCTATTGGGACAGTAATAATGGATGGTGAAAAAGAAAACATCTTTAAAGATTTTACAAAAAATAATGATATATTGACGGTTGTTGAGGGTGGTCAAGGGGGAGTTGGTAATCAAAAATATAAATCCTCAACAAATCAGGCGCCCAGAAAATTCACATCTGGTAAAACTGGACAAGATCTTTGGGTATGGTTGAGATTAAAGTTAATAGCAGATATAGGATTTGTTGGACTTCCAAACGCTGGAAAATCTTCACTTTTATCTGTTCTTTCTAATGCATCACCAAAAATAGCTAACTATCCATTCACTACACTTAAACCACAGCTTGGTCTTTTAAGGTATGAAGATAAGGATTTAATAATGGCAGATCTTCCAGGATTAATATTGGGAGCTTCTAAAGGAATGGGTTTGGGTCTAAAGTTTTTAGCACATATTGAAAGATGTAGGGCATTGGCTCATCTTTGCGATTTATCTATTGAAGTTGAAAAAATAATTGAAAATTATCAAATTATTAGAGATGAGATTGAATCTTATGGTAAATTAATCAAAGAAAAAAAAGAAATATTAATACTTACAAAAAGTGATCTTTTAGATAAAGAAAAAATTGAAAAAAAAGTTAAGGTTATCAAAAAAAATATTAAATCAAAAATAATCATTATATCTAGTCATAAAAAAGCAGGATTAATTTGTCTAAAAAAAGAATTTAAAAAAGTATTAGATGATTAAATTTTCAGAAATAAGTAAATCAAAACGTATTGTAATAAAAATAGGTTCATCACTACTAATTAATGAAAATGGAAAAGGCGATCAAAAGTGGCTTGAAAATTTTGCTGAGGACATTTTAAATTTTAAAAAAAAAGAAATTATAATTGTTGCATCAGGTGCAGTTTCTCTAGGAAAAAGATATTTAAATTTATCTAAACATGAATCAAATATCAACTTTAAACAAGCTTATGCAGCATGTGGTCAGGTAATTTTAATGAATAACTTTATTAAGGTTTTTCAAAAAAAAAAAAAAAAAGTTGCTCAAGTTCTTTTGACTTTTTCTGACACCGAAAACAGAAGAAGAAGTTTAAATTCAAGAGAGACTCTTATAAACTTAATTGCAAGGAATGTTATTCCAGTTATTAATGAGAATGATACTGTAGCTACTGATGAATTAAAGTTTGGAGATAATGATAGGCTTGCAGCAAGAGTTGCTCAAATAATTGAGGCAGATTTATTAATACTTCTAAGTGACGTTAAAGGTCTATATAATAAAAATCCAGCAAAATTTGGTGATGCTAAGATGATTGAAGTTGTAAAAAAAATTGATTCAAAAATTTTCAAGATGGCAAGTGGTGATACTAATATGTATGGTTCAGGTGGGATGATCACAAAGGTTCAAGCAGCAGAGATAGCAGGTAGTTTCGGCTGCAATACTTTGATTCTTGAGGGAAAAGAATATAAACCATTGACATGTTTTAAAAAAAAAAAGATAGGTACACTTTTCATTTCAGATTTAAAAAAAAAACGAGGAATTAAAAGTTGGTTAGCTGGTTCAATAAATATTTCCGGTTCAATTACAATTGATAAAGGGGCAATTGAAGCTCTTAAAAAGGGTGCAAGCTTACTTCCAAGTGGTATAATTGATATTTCTGGTGCTTTTTCGAAAGGAGATATCCTTGAAGTAATTTCTTATGATAAAAAAAAACTTGGAAGAGGAATAACGTATTACGATTCAGACGATGTAGAGAGATTAAAAGGGAAAAAAACTATTCATATTAAAGAAGTCTTGGGATATCAAGGAAGGGATGAAATAATTCATAGAGATTATTTGTATTTAATTAGATAATGAAAAAAATTTCAGAAAAAGAAATTATGCTTATTGGCGAGAAAGCTAAAATTGCTTCAAGGTTAGTATCACAGATTGAAACAAAAAAAAAAAATTGAAGTACTTGATTTAGCTGCTGCAAACTTATTAAAAAATAAAAATTCTATTCTTATTGAAAATGAAAAGGATGTTGAAGAGAATAAAGATAAACTTAATAATTCTACTTTAGATAGATTAATACTTGATGAAAAAAGAATTTACTCATTTAGTAATGGGTTAATTGAAATATCAAAACTTGAAGATCCTGTTGGTAAAACTCTAGGAGAATGGAGTCGTCCTAATGGGTTGCACATTGAGAAAGTTTCAATTCCTCTTGGTGTGATTGGAGTGATTTATGAGTCAAGACCAAATGTAGCAGCGGATGCAGCAGGGTTATGTTTGATGTCTGGAAATTCATTAATTTTGAGAGGCGGCTCAGAAAGCTTTCATTCTTCGTCCAAAATTATAGAAATTATAAAAAAATCATATGATAAATTTAAGTTACCTTATGGTACACTTCAATATATACCTACAAAGGATAGATCCGCAGTTGGGTATCTTTTGAAGATGGATAATTTTGTTGATGTTATTATTCCTAGAGGAGGAAAGTCATTGATTGAAAGGGTAAGTAATGAAAGTAAGGTTCACGTAATAAAACATCTTGATGGAATTTGTCACACTTATATTCATAGATCAGCCAAAAAAGAGTTATGCAGAGATGTTACTATTAATGCGAAAATGAGAAGGCCAGGTATTTGTGGTGCCACGGAAACAATTCTTATAGATAAAGAAGTCCTAACATCTCATTTACCAGAAATAATAGACTCATTCAAAGACATGAATTGTGAAGTAAGAGGTGATAAGGAGGTTTTGAAAATTAATAATTCAATAACTGAAGCCACTGAAACTGATTGGTCAACAGAATATTTAGATAAGATAGTTTCAATTAAAACGATAAAAAATGGTGTTGATGAGGCAGTTAAACATATTAACAAATATGGATCAGGGCATACAGATGCAATTCTTTCAGAGGATTCTGAAGCTATAAATAATTTTTTGAATAATGTAGATAGCGGAATAGTTATGCATAACACTTCAACACAATTTGCTGACGGAGGAGAGTTTGGGATGGGAGCAGAAATTGGTATTTCAACATCAAAAGTTCATGCTAGAGGACCAGTAGGAGTCGCTCAGTTAACAAGCTTTAAATATAAGGTTAAAGGCTCAGGTCAAGTTCGTCCATAAATTGTCAAGTTCTGGAAAAAAATTTGTAGGAATATTAGGTGGTTCATTTGATCCACCACATACTGGACATCTTTTTATAAGTAAAAATGCAATGATTAAATTAGGAGTAGATGAGGTTTGGTGGATTATAACCCATGGGAACCCATTAAAGAAAAATACTACCAATTATGAGAAAAGAGTATTGTTGACCAAAAAATTTCTTGAAAATAAGAATATAAAAGTTTATGAAATTTGCAAAGACAAGAAAAATATTTATACAATTGATTTACTAAAGTATCTTTACAAAAAATTTCCCAGTAAAAAATTCATTTGGTTAATGGGAATTGATAATTTAAAAGACTTTCATTTATGGAAAAACTGGAAAGAAATTTTTCTCAATATTCCGATTGCAATTTTTGATAGACCATTTTACTCTTTAAGCACATCTAAAAGTAAGGCATTGACGTATTATAAAAATAGAAGGATTAGTAACAAACTATCAAAAAAATTAAAGAATATGATTCCACCGAGATGGGTTTTTATAACTGGTCAAACACATCTCAAATCATCAACACAATTAAGGCTAGAAAAAATTGGACTCAAAAAAAAATATTAAAATAAAAAGTTTTTTAAAGACGATTATCAAGGATTTAAATCAACTAAAAGCTATTGATGTGAAGTTTATAGATATAAAAAATAGAAGTGCGTTGGGAGACTATTTAGTAATTGCAAGTGGCAATTCATCGAGGCATATTAATGCTATAGCATCAAAAATTATAGAAAATAATAAAAGTAGCGTTATTTCGGTTGAAGGTTATAAGTCAACTGAATGGATAATCGTAGACTTTGGTGACATTATACTTAATTTATTTAAGCCAGAAACTCGAGATCATTATGATTTAGAAAAATTGTGGATAAATGACCTAGAAGATGAAAAATTAAGTTTTGGTTAAATGAAGATAGAAATCATTTCACATGGTAAATTCAAAAAAAATCCTCCATTAAAAATTGTTTTTGATTATTATAAAAAGAGAATAAGTCTTAATGTTGATTTGATTGAATTGAAAACCTACGATTATGAAAATAAGAAAAAGCTTCATCACGAGAAAAAAGAAATTTACAAATACTTAAAAAGTTCAGATTGTGTTGTTGTACTAGACAAAAATGGAAAAATGCTATCAAGTGAAAATTTTGCAGCCTTTTTTGAAGAAAAAATGTTAAGTCAGACAAAAAAAATTTGTTTTCTAATAGGAAGTGAAATAGGATTGGAAAAATCATTTTTAAACTCAAAAAATGTTTTTTCTTTTGGTCAACAAACTTGGCCTCATCTCATAGTTAGAGTTTTATTAATTGAACAGATATACAGATCAATGGAAATATTGAATGGATCTTCGTATCATAAATAGATGAGAAAAATTTTACTGTGTATCATTGATGGCTGGGGTTTGGGCGAAGAAAGTAATTCAAATGCTATCCATCTTGCCAAAAAAAGGAATCTGGACAAAATTTTTAGTGAGTTTAATTTAGTCAAACTTCGTGCATCTGAAAAACAGGTTGGGCTACCTAGCGGACAATTTGGTAACTCTGAAGTTGGACATATGAATATTGGTGGAGGAAGAGTTATACTTCAAGATATTCTTAGAATTGAAAAGTCATTCAAAAATAAAGAAATAGAAAAGGATAAGAATTTTTTAAATATGATTTCAAATTGTAAAAGGATTCATCTTGTTGGAATGTTATCAGACGGTGGTGTTCATGGTCATCAAAATCATATATTTAATTTAATTAATATTTTAAAAAATTTAAAAAATAAAGTTTTTTTACATTGTTTTCTTGATGGTAGAGATAGTTCTCCAACATCTGGATACAAAAATATAGAAAAACTAATCAAAATAATTGGTGCAAATAAAAATATCAAAATTGCAAGCATTTGTGGGAGATTTTATTCTATGGATAGAGACAACAGATGGGATAGAGTTCAATTAGCATACAAAGCGATAATAGAGGGATCATTGAATACAAAAGATCAAGCTCTAGAAGCAATTAAAAAAAGCTATGAAAATAAAGTTACTGATGAATTTTTCAAACCCCAAAATTTTAACAATTTTGAAGGTGTGAAAGAAGATGATGGTTTTTTTATTACTAATTACAGAGCAGATAGAGTGCGAGAACTTTTAACGTCAATTTTTGATGAAAGTTTTAGCGAATTTAGTAGAAGGAAATTAACAAAATTTAATCATGCAATTAGCATGGTTGAATACTCAAAAAGATTAAAAAGATTTATAGTGCCTCTTATGAAACCATTAAATGTAAAAAATAATTTAGGTGAGATTCTCTCAAAAAATCAACTTAAGCAACTTAGAATAGCGGAAACTGAAAAATATGCTCATGTTACATATTTCTTCAATGGTGGATTAGAGAGTAGCTATGAAGGAGAAGATAGAGTATTAATTCCTTCTCCAAGAGTTGAAACTTATGATAATGCTCCAGAAATGTCTGCTAATGAACTTACCGATGAGTTGATTAATAGAATAAGATTAAATAAATATGACTTCGTTGTAACTAATTTTGCAAACCCTGATATGGTTGGTCATACAGGAAATATGAAGGCTACAATTAAAGCAGTAGAAACAGTTGATCATTGCGTTGGAAGGCTTTTTGAAGAATGTAAGAAAAATAACTATACTTTAATAATTACATCTGATCACGGAAACGCAGATAAAATGATTGATGAAAATAAACAAAACGTATGTACCACCCATTCTATTAATCCTGTTCCATTTATTATTTGTGAAAATGTTAAATTTAGAGAATTGAATGGTATTTTAGCTGATATAGCACCAACTATTTTAGATTTAATGGGCTTGCAAAAACCAAAAGAGATGGATGGAAAAACACTAGTAATATGAGGATTTTATTATTTATAATAATTTTTTTTTTCTCTCAGTCAGTTTTAGCATTAGATAATACTTTATTAAAAAAAAGAATATCAACACTAAAAAAGCAAAC
>MDSV01223732.1_pt1 | contig 24165 bp, 24 predicted proteins | sample 810851 | NCBI WGS metagenome assembly MDSV01 (sample SAMN05326640, study PRJNA326480) | marine metagenome | isolation source: seawater | place: Atlantic Ocean: North East | collected 2012 | reverse complement strand
TGCTTTAACACCCAAAGATTTTAAAGCAACTTTAATAGCAGCTGTTCCTGAAGAAACAGCTAAACAATTTTTTGATTTGAAATAATTTTGTGAATATTTTTCAAAATCTCTGACATAGTATTTTTTTCTTAATTTATCGAATCCATGAGCTATAAGTGTCCCACCATCATTAAATATTTTTTGAACTATTTTTAGTTCTTTTTTATCTATCCATTCAAATCCAGGCATTTAAATTCTTTCAACGATTTGTTTTTTTAAACTTTTTTCATAATCTCTTTTTGAATTACTTAGTATTTTTGACTCAAATGGAATGTATCTTAATGTAATTCCTCTTCGGCTCTTGTTGCTATTATTTTTTTTACTACCATGCACTACTAAAGAATTATGTATTATACAATCACCGGGGTTTAACTTAGGTATTACAATCTTATATTTTTTTAATTTATTAATCGATTTGATGGTTTGAGAACTTCCAGGAGCAAAAGAGGGTTTATGATTTAGAAGGCCTAATTTATGACTTCCCACATAATAGTAAACTCCTCCATTTATTTTACTAGCCTTATCTAATGAAATCCAAACTGTGATACCTCTATTATTATTAACACACCAATAAAAATTGTCCTGGTGCGGAGGAGACTCTAGTCCATATTTAGAAGGTTTAGCAAAATATTCTGAACCAAAATTTTTTGGTTTAGACTTAATAATATTTTTTATAAGGTATTTTTTTTTAAATTTTTTTCGAAGATTTTTTGTCCAAATCCATTTTTCAAGATCATGAATAGAATTTACAGTATTATTTTTTGTAAAATTAATATTTCTATTATTTTTTGATTTAAATCTTTTTGCATAATCCTCTAAACTTTTTGAACAATTTATTACTTCATTTTTCGATAAAAAATTTTTTAAAATAATAAAACCTTTACTTTCATATTCTCTAATATCTTTATTATTGATCATAATAATTTTAAACCTCCTTTAGTTAATTCATAGATCTTATCACAGTTGGATAAAGTTGATAATTTATGTGAAATTATTATTATTGTTTTGATTTTACTATAATTAAGTATTTCGCCTATAATTTTTTCTTCAGTGTGATTATCTAAAGCACTTGTAAACTCATCTAATATTAAAACTTTTGGGTCATTATACAAAGATCTGGCTATTCCTATTCTCTGCTGTTGTCCACCTGAAAGTCTGGAACCTAATTCACCGACTGTTGTATTAATACCTTTTTCTAAATTTAAGAGAAAATTTTCTAATTGAGAATTTTTCAAACAATTTTTTATCTTATCATTATCTATATTATCTTCATCAATACCTAGCGCAATATTGTTTTTTAGCGTATCATCAATAAGTACAATATGTTGTGGAACGTAACCTATATTTTTTTGCCATGAACTGAGATTCTGATTTATATCAACTCCATCGACTAACACTTGTCCATTATTAGGTTTTAATAAACCTAAAATTATATTAATAATAGTTGTCTTACCAACTCCACTTGGTCCCTTTATTCCAATTATAGATCCATGTTCAATTTTCAAATTTATATTGTTTAACACTTCATTTTCATTATTTTCATATTTAAAAGAAATATTATTCAATATTAAATCTTTCTTAATTGAGAAATTTAATTTCTGGTCATTTGAAATTTCTTTTATCAAATTTTGAATTTTGAATTCTTCAGATAGATTATTTAAAACAGGTAGAGTGAAATGAATTTGCTGAATATTATTTATCATTCGTATAATTGAAGGTAGTAATCTAAATGTTGCCGCAGCAAATAAACCGATAGTAGCAATAATATTATTTGTTCCATCATCTATATATGTTAAAATTAAAATTAATATAGTAAATCCAAAAATTGCAATTAATTCAAACCAATATCTTGGAAGTGATAAAACAAATAAATGTTTAAATTGATTTATAGCGGAAATATTATTTGAAGAAATAAACCTTGAAATAAAAAATTTATCTATATTCAAAATTTTGATTTCCTTTATCAATCTAAAACTTTCTTGCATAACATTCAATTTATAACCATCTGCAATTCTTCTTTCCTTCCCCCAAAATTCAGCTTTTTTTTTAACTTTATTTGAGAATAAAATGCCTATAAGACCAATGATTGTAATAGTTATTATTGAACCTAGGGGTTCAAAGTAAATTAACAATAAAGATATACCAATTAAAATAGTTATTTCAGTCAAAAACATCAACACTGAACTTAGAAGTACTCCAAAGTTGATTACATCATTAATATTTCTAATAAGTTCAAAAGAATTTTTATTTAAATAAAATTCATAAGGACGTTGTAAATAATTTATAAATAATTTTTCAGAAATAGATCGCTTAATATCTGTTAAAAATTTTCCCTGTTTATATGAAATAAATGTTAAAAAAATAGTTTTAAACAAGTATACAAATACTAAACAACCCAGACTAATTATTATTAAATTTATCTTTGGATAGTGATTTAAATCTAAATTATTTAAAAATGCAAATTTTGAAAAAGTAATTTGTTCTTGAGTAAATATATTAATTATTGGAATAATTAAACTAATACCAATCATCTCCAATAGCATTGCTATAATTGAAAAAAAAAATAAAAAGATTAAATTGAAAAAACTGAGTTTTAGATAAATGTTTTTTTATCTTTGAATAAATATTATTTTTAAAGATCATATCTAAATATCTTTATTTTTTGAAACGTTATTTCTGTCTTGAGATGAAAGTTCATTTTTAAGCTCATCATATTCTTTCATTTTTTGTTTCATAAAATTTATTGTTAATTTTGTTTTTTCAGAAATACCCTTTGGTGTAATTAAATAAGTGTAAGAAAGTTTATTAGGATTATTTTTAAAGTTTCTAAATTTAATTAAACCTTTTTTATTAAGAGCTTTTAGACAATAGTTAATTTTACCTAAGCTTAAATTTAGATCTTTTGCTAGTTGCCTTTGCGTACTTGTAGGTTTTTTAATAAGCTTTCTTAAAACATTAAACTCATCAATTTTTTTAAACATGTTCAAATATTGAACATTAATTACATGCTGATAGGTTAAATTGCAAGTTTTATTAAATTTTTACGTTAATTCTTTAATTTTTTTGAGTACTTTTTTATATTTTTCAATTCATTTTTATAAGTTTTAAATTCACTAGAATTTATAAATTTTGTTCCAGGTACAAGACGAGACTCCCAATTTTTTGGGTTTGTTGGATCATTTAAAGCGTCTTTACTTCCCTCATTAAATTTTAAAAATTTGATATATCGCTTCAATAAAAATTTATCTTTTTTAATTTTTTGAATTCCTAATTTTAAAATTTTTTTGTCGATTTTTCCCGCATCATAACCAATTTTTTTTAATCTTTTTTTACATAAATGATTTATTAAATTTATTTCCCAATCATTTAAATGATTTTTCCATGCATTTATTCTACTTTTAGAAAAACCATAAACTTTTTTTTTATCACCGTATGCTGTTTCATTTACATAATTAAATTTATCTTTTAATAATAATTTCCATTTTTTGTCATTAATCATATTTTTATCAAATTTAAGATTTAGAAATTTACAGAGTTTCCGACTAATTTTTTCAGGATTTTTATGCATGTCTTCAAACTTTATTAAAAGATATCGTCTACTTCCAAATTTTTTTTTATATGAAGAAAAACTATCAACTGAATGTATCCAATTAAAAATACTATTCAAATACTTATATCCTTTGCTAAACGTAATTTTTTTCCATGAAGATAGCATGGCTCTTGGATCTCTTATTACATGGATTGCAACGTTCTTTTTATTAAAAGACAAAAAGTCACCTATTGATTTCCATTCACCATTTGCATATTCACCTATAAACTTTTTTTTTGGAATATTTTTTAAAAGAACTTCAAATATTGATGAGTAAACTTGACTGTATGTTTTTACTTTATTATCTAAAAATTTTTTATAAAAAATTTTTTTATCAATCTTCAAATTATCACGAAGTTTTAGTCTTAAACTTAATTCTGCACTTAATTCAAATAATTTATAATTTTGATATATTGGGTCATATCTTTTATTTATATATCTAAAAAAATGCACTATATCAGTGATTATTATTAAATCTTTATGAACACTTAGAAGATTGCTCAAAAGAGAGCCTCCTGTTCTCATTGTTCCAGCACAATAAAGATTGTTAATTTTTTTCATATGTTTTATATATATGATAATGTTCAAATTTTGAACAAAATTCAACTTCATATTAAAAAATTGAATAAATTTAAATTAAATGATTTTTAAGACAAAAGCACAAAATTTAAAAAATCTTAAAATTAAATCATTAAAAATACCAAAATTTGTTTTTTTTAAATTTAATGATTACAAGAAAAATAAAGAAAAGTATCTTAAGCAAGTTCAAGCTAAATTAAAAAAAAAGGTTGCTGTAAGATCATCAAACTTTTTTGAGGATAAATCAAAAAAATCATTAGCAGGAAAATTTTTATCGTTACTTAATATCAATTTAAATTCCAAAAAAACACTAATAGAGTCAATTGAGAAGGTTGGAAGCTCATATAAAAATTTTTATCATCCAAAAAATGAAATTTTAATTCAAGAAATGTCAACTAATGTAAAATATTCTGGAGTAGTATTTACACTGAATCCTGAAAATTCGTCACCATATTTTAAAATCAATTACACTAAATCGAGTGATACTACTTTAGTCACTGGAGGAACAGCTTTAACTGAAACGATAACATATTTCAAAAATTCCAAAGTTTATCCTAAAGAAAAATTTTTAAAAAATTTAATTATCACATGCAAGAAGATAACTAAATTTACTAAAAAACAAAATTTAGATATTGAGTTTTGTATTTCTAAAAAAGGTGAAGTAAATATAGTGCAAGTACGAGAATTAAAAATAAAAGAAAATATTAAAATTAATTATGAAAAAGATTTACTAAAATTAAAAAAAAAAATAAAAAAGTTACAAAGGACTCATGCTCATCTTCTTGGAGAAACAACATATTTTGGGGTAATGCCAGATTGGAACCCTGCAGAAATAATTGGAATGAGACCTAACCCTTTGGATTTATCAATTTATAAAGAATTAGTAACTGACCACGTTTGGTCTCAAAATAGAAAATTTTTTGGTTATAAAGATGTTACATCAAGTCATTTAATGACGTCTTTTTTTGGAATTCCATATATAGATCTAAGAGTAGATTTTAACTCATGGCTACCAGCTAATTTGGCTGAAAATCTCTCAAACAAACTAATAGAATTTTATCTAAAAAAATTTAAAAAAAATATTTTTTTGCATGATAAAATAGAATTTGAAATTATTTTTACTTGCCTAAACTTCAATTCATCAAAAAAATTAAATGAACTTTCAAAAAATGGTTTTAGTCATCAAGAAATTAATACAATAAAGGATAATTTAAGACAAATTTCAAATTTAACATTTCGTAATTTTGATAGTTTAAAAGATAACTTAAAAAATTTAGAAGATAGATTCAAAAAAATAAATAATTCAAATATGTATACGATTGATAAAATTTATTGGTTAGTTGAAGATTGCAAAAGATTTGGAACTTACCCTTTTGCAGGATTTGCTAGATGTGGCTTTGTTGCCATTAGTTTTTTAGATTCTTTAGTTGAAGAAAAGATTATTAATCAATCACAAAGAGAATCTTTTTTAAGTTCTATACAAAATGTTGCTTCCAATATTCAAATTGATTTTTTTAATATGAAGAAAAATAAATTCATTGAAAAATATGGTCACATAAGACCAAATACTTATAATATCAAGTCATTGAATTACAAAAATGGATATAATTTTTATTTTAAAAAAACAAAAAATTATAAAAAAAACATTAAGGTAAAGCAAAAATTTATATTTGATAAAATTACTCTTAAAAAAATTGATTTTCTTTTAAAGAAAAATCGTCTTAATATAAGATCTCAAGACTTAATCGTATTTATAAAAGAAAGCATAAAACTTAGAGAATATTCAAAATTTTTATTCTCAAAAAATGTCAATGCTATTCTAGAGCTTATTAAAAAATTTACATCCAGAATGAATATAAGTGTTAATGATGCATCATTTTTAGATATTTCTGATATTCTTAGCCTCTATTACTCTTTAGATGGAAATAATCTAGAGCAAGATTTTAAAAGAAAAATTAAAGAAAGAAAAAAAATATTTAATCATAATATAAATATAAATTTACCAGAGGTAATTACTGATTATAGGGATATTTACTCATTTAAATCACTTCCTTCAAAAATAAACTTTATTGGTAAAAATATAGTTCAGGGTCAAAAAATTTCAATTGAAGAAAATAATATAAAAAATTTAAATTTAGATAATAAAATTGTATTAATTGAAAAAGCTGATCCAGGATATGATTTTATTTTTTCCCATAAAATTTCAGGTCTTGTTACAAAATTTGGAGGTATAAATTCTCATATGGCAATTAGATGTTCTGAACTTAGTATTCAAGCAGCAATTGGTGTGGGTGAAAAAAATTTTTTAAAATTGATAGAATCTAACACAATAGAAATTAATGGTAAAAATCAAACTCTTAATAAAATAATTTAAATATGAATATTTATATTACTCCCACTGTTAAAAAAATAAAGACAGAAATTTATTTTTGTATAGATATTAATTTAATAAATTTCTTAAAAAAAACTTTTAAAAGATCTGCAATTGATTTTTCTTTTACGATTAAAAATAAACCTCATCTAATAGTTTTAACTGGAGGAAATAACTTAATAAGTTTTAGTAAAAGTAAAGAAGATAAAGTTAGAGATCAAATTAATAAAAATGCATTTAGTTACGGAATAAAAAATAAGATTAAGATAATTGGAATTTGTGGGGGTGCACAATTTTTAGCAAAAAAGTTTAAATCAAAAATTTCAAAAACTACTGGACATGTTGGTGGCCACAAAATTTATTTTACAAAGAAAGCTAAAATAAAAAATTTAGATAAGTCTCTTTTTGTAAACTCATATCATAATTTTAGTATTAAAAAAATTTCAAAGGAGCTATGCCCAGCAGCTATCTCAAAAGACAAGTCTATCGAATTTTTTTATCATAAAAAAAAACATATCATTGGAATTATGTGGCACCCAGAAAGATACAAAAAGTTCAAAAATTTTGATAAAAATATTTTTAAGATGAATTTATGGAATTAATTGTTTTAGCGTCAGGTAAAGGAACAAGATTAAAAGAATTAAATCAAAATAAACCAAAGTGTTTATTAAAAATAGAAAAAAATAAAACAATAATTGATTATATTTCGAAAAATTTCAAAAAATTTAAAAGAACTTTTATTATCGCAGGTTATAGACACCAATTACTAAAAAAGTATGAAAGGAAAAATGTAAAAATAGTTATAAACAAGAAATTTAATACTACAAATATGGTCTATAGTTTGTCATGTGCAAAAAAATTTATTAGTAGTGATATAATCGTAGCTTATGCAGATATTTTATTTGATGAAAGAATAATTGATAAACTTATTAAAAAAAGGGGGAATATTCTTCCGTTAAAAAAAAATTGGTTAGAAGTTTGGAAATCGAGAATGAGTTATAAAAAAATTAAAATGGATAGTGAAAATATAGTCCTTAAAAATAATAAAATAATCAAAATTGGAGGTAGATACACCAAATATCCAAAAGCTCAGTACATGGGAATCATGAGATTTAAAAAAAAAGATTTCTTTAAATTGATGATTTTTTTCAAAAGTTTAAATAATAATAAAATTGATATGACTAGCTTTCTAAATTTATGTATCAAAAATAGAATAATTGATCTCTCTTATTTCTTAACAAACCTTTTTTGGTATGAAATTGATACGCCACAAGATTTTAAAAATTTAAAACAAACGAAGTTAAAATTATAGTATGGTTATTTGGTTAATAGGTCTCTCAAAATCAGGAAAAACAACAATAGCAAAAAAACTCATTAAAAGTTTGAATGCAAAAAAAAAAAACTAATTTTTTTCATCTAGATGGAGATGTTATAAGAAAAATTTATAGTGATAAATTAGGTCATACGATTAAAGATAGAAGAATAAATGCTATGAGAATATCTAAACTATGCAAATTATTATCTGACCAAGGAATAAATGTTGTTGCATCTGTCTTATCAAATTTTCCACTCTGGCAAAAATGGAATAAAAAAAATATTAAAAATTATAAGCAGGTATTTTTAAAAGTTGATTTAAGTATATTGTTATTAAGAGATAAACAAAAATTATACCAAAAAGCAATTAATAAAAAAATTAAGAATGTTGTAGGAATTGATATTAAGTTTAAAAAACCTATTAAAAGTTCAATAGTTATTAATAATAATAAAAACTTAAAAAATGTTAATCCTGTAGTTGAAGAAATAATAAAAAAACTTAAAATTAAATAATTGATAATTTTTCAGATTATAATCTTTTTTTTAGTAATAGAAATTCTTTTACAAATTTTTATAAGATCATATAAAAGAAATTTTAAGTGGTTTATTAATGATGATGATGAATTTCCTAAATTTGACGAAGCTAAATTAAAAAATTTTTTATCAAAAAGTTTTGATTATAAACTAGGGTGGAAACAAAAACTAAATACATCAGGATTTTTACATAGAAACCAAAAGACAGATACATCTCATAATCATAGAAAATTAATTAATAAAAAGAAAAAAAAATTAATTGCAACTTTTGGAGATTCCTATGTTTTTTCAAATCATATGTGTAATGCTAATACTTGGGAAGAGCAAATATCAAAAAAAAATAATTTTAATGTTCTCAATTATGGAGTTGGAAATTATGGTTTAGATCAAGCAATTCTTAAATATGAAAGTTCAAAAATACCAAAAAGTATTAAAATAGTAATAATGGGATTTGTACCTGAAACAATAACTAGAATTCAATCAAGATGGAAACATTATACAGAATTTGGAAATATAAATGGTTTTAAACCAAAATTTGATTTAATTAATGGTAAATTAGTTTTAAGGCCTAATCCAATAAACTCAAAAATAACTATTCAACAAATGAAAAAAGTTATTTTTAAATTAAGAAAAAGTGAAAGATTTTATAAAGATAAATTTTTAAAGTATAAATTTCAGTTTCCCTATATTTTCTACTTTATCAGAAATTTTAAGTTTAATGTAAAAATATCTATGTATCTAATAATGACAGATTTATTTAAAGTTTTCAAAAACCACAAAATGTGTGAAAAACTAGATAACATTAAATTTTATTTAATAATTGAGAGAAATGTAAAAGAAGCACATATTCTTTATAAAGAAAGCTACTCAAAAAAGTTGTTAACAAATTTAATCGAAAAATTTGAAAAGACTGCATATAAAAAAAAACATCTTCCCTTAATAATTATTTTCCCACAACCACAAGATATCAATTTGAGAAGTTCTCAATTCTATGAAAAATTTTTTAACAAATTTTCTAAAGATAAAAATATTTTAGACTTATCCTTTTATTTTAATAAGGTAAATTATAATAAGTATTTCTTAAATGACAAATATGGCGGTCATTTAAATAAAAAGGGAAATATTTATGTCGCAAAAATTATTGACAGACATCTTAAAAAGTATTTTAAAAGATAATTAGGTAAATTAATTTCTTATCAATTGGTAAAGAAGTTTTTTAAATTTTTTATTTCCTTCATCATATTTCAAAACTTTATTAAAATTTTTATTTCTGATTTTGTTCCAAGAATTCATATCTAATTCTAACAGTCTTTTGAGAAGTTTCTTACAAGATGATTTAGATAGGTTACTAATCCAAAAAGGGCCTTCGTTTTTCATTTTGTATGGCCAGCAAAAATTTTTGGATTTTGAATATCTGTCTAAATTGAAAACATTGAAAATTGCAACTTTTGAAAATCTAGAAATTGCCTCATAACCTAGTGTTGATACCGAAGATACAACTAATTTAGATATATCACAAATATGATAAGATTTCATTCTATCATTATTTAAAAATGACCAATCATTTTTGTTACCGAGAATATTTTGAAAAAAAATTTTTTCTCTCTGATCATTATACTTCCCATAAACTGTAAGATGTAAATTTTCTGACTTTGCAAAATCATAAACATTCTTTACAACTTTTGAATGGATCGATAGCCACTTTTCGAAAGGTAATGTTGGTGTTACCATGTAATCTAGATGTTGTCTCCAATGAGAAATAAATAATATATCGATTTTTTTCTTTTTTTTTATTTTAAATCTATTAGACCTGAATGATCCTATTGTTTGATATTTACCTTCAACAAATTCTGAATATTTTTCACCAACCTTATCATTGAAGGTTAGCATATAATCAACTTTTAAGTTTTTTTTTGTTTTTAAATCATTTTTTTTAAAAAAAATATCTTCTTGTGTCTCGGTTCTATATCCATTTTGAATGAAAATTTTTTTTATTTTATTGAAATTCCCAATTCTATAAAAAATATCATAATTGTCTGTAAATGTAATTAATATTTTAGGTTTTACATGTAATAAGAATGTATTAAAATAATCCTCACCTGAAAAAAAAATTCCTTTTTTCAAAAAAGTTTTCAAAAGAATTAAAATATTATAATTTTCTCCTCTACTGTAAAGAATTGTAAAATTTTTTTTATTAACATATGCTTCTAAAAATTCTTTTAAATTATCATCCCATAAAACAATTTTATTTTTTTTTGGATATTTAAAAGAATAATCTGCGAATATAATTATTTTAAAAATATTAATCAGGTTTTTCATCTTTATTTGCAATAAATTTATAAACTATTCCTTGTATTTTCGAAAAATGCTCTCTAAAGAATAAAAAAGAAGAAAAGGTAAAGCTATTTGCGATACCCTCATAACCCCAGAAGCAAGCAAAAAATTAGCTGACACTATTAAAATAGTAAATAAAAAACAAATAATATAAATTTGTTTTTCAAGTTTAAATTTAATTCTTAAGTAAAAAGAAATTATAGTTATAAATAATAATGAATTTGCTATTCTAACAAAAAAATTTTGCAATCCAACTTCATAAAAGTTTCTATTGAAGTAATAAAAATCAAATGGATCTTTCAAAATATCATATCTCAACTGTCCCATGTCAGTTATAGATCCAGAGATAAATTTTCTAAGACAGATAAATGTAAATAATGGTAAAAAAAATACCAATATATTTTTAAATTTAAAATAAAATTTTTCACTTATAAGTAAATATAATAATGGAAAGTAAAGAAGTATTGATACTTCTTTATTCAGTACTCCAATTGCAACTATAATTGAAAAAAAGATAAATTTTTTCAAAAAAAATAAGCTAGCAGCTAAAGAAAATATTACATAAGTTGGAATATCTAATAAAGAATAAGGTACAGTTAAAATTACACCAGCGTTAATGAGATTCATTAAAATCAAAGGTATAAAAATTTGAGGGGATTTATTGGATAAAATAAATCTTCGATAGTGAAAAAATGGTATTAAAATTAATAAAAAACACCCTAAGAGATTTACTCCTCTCCATAGAAATGAAATTTTTTTAAACAATATATCATTATAAAACTCGTTATTTTTGAGATCTTTAGTGAGATGTTTTGCAAAAAAGCCAACTACAGTAGGAACTAAAATTCTATATGTATAAGGAGTATGGCTAAGATCTCTTTTCCCCATAGCAATCATGATGTAATGAACAGCATCACCAGACATACCACCAGAAAACTCTCTGTGATATTTTGACTTGTCACTTAATTCTAATCTTTCAGCATATTCTTCATAAATTCCACTGTTAGCTAAAGTACCCGGCTCTGCATGCCAATTAGTTCCAATGGTAACTGTATAAGCGAATGAAAAAAAAATTATTAAATAGATAAAAACAAAATTTTTTTTTTTTGAATTTGTTTCATTAATCATTTTTCTTTTATATCTTCAAAAATTACAAAATCTATAAGAATTTATTTTTTATTTATTATTTCTAGATTTTAAATAAATTTTTCTATTAATTAAATTCTTAATACCAGTAAATTGAAGTACGTTACCAACTGCATAAGAAATGTTAGCTAAATTTATAATAATTAAAACAAGTACTATCTTTTTTACGTTTTTGACATAATCTAAAATGCTTGACAAAATTAATAATTGAATAGCACCTATGAAACAAATCAATATATTTAACTTTAAATAACTGTCAGAGACAAACAATAATATAAAAATAAAGATCGTAAGAACAATCAAAGGAAGTAAGGGTTGAAAGGAATTGGGCTGTTTGTTAAAATTAATAATATTATAAAGATCTGCACCAAAAACCATTCTTTGGATAAGAAATTTGAATAAATTTCTTTCTTTATGATAAACAAATAATTTTGGAGTATAAAATACTTTCAAATATTTGTCCTTTTTTTTAAATCTTTCAATAAATTCCTTATCTTCACCTACATAAATGTCCTCTTTCATTCCACCATTTTTTAAGAATAAATTTCTATACATCATTAAGTTACAAGACTCTAACCAATCACAATATCTACTTTTTGCCTTATATTTTCTAAAATTCAGATATCCAGTAACAAAATAAGATCTTTTAGCATAATGACACATCATTTCTTCAAATGATTGATTTGGAAAAGGTATGCTTGGTCCACCTATAATTTCATTTTTTTTTTTTATTAGGATTTTGTTTCCATGTAAAAGCCAGTTTTTATCTGCATAAGCATCACTATCTATAAATGCTATTAAATCAGATTTAAACTTTTTAACAGCATAATTCCTCTTAAATGACATAGTTTTTTTACCCACTGTTAAAATATTTAATTTATAATTGAGGTTTGGAATTTTTTTTTTATTCGCATAGTCTAAAACAATGGTAACAAAAAAATTCTTATATTTTTGCTTATTAAATTCTATTAAACACTTTAACAACTCAGTGCTTAAAGTTAAGGAGGGTATTACAACATTAAATTTTTTTTTTTGCATTTAGATTTTCAGAGTCAATCTAAATTGAACGCTGACGAAATTAATTGTGTTTGATACCGCCAGTTACCTAATATGTTATACGATAAAGCACACTCATATGTGCAATTACATTTGGTTTTTGTGATATACTTTCTTGTATCTAAAGACTTTTTCCCATTCCAAATTTCCATAAAATTCATATCATTATCTCTCAAGTTACCTAAAAGCTTATCCTCTAATATTTCACAAGGATAAATTTTTCCATTAGCAGTTATAATTCCAAACAAACTACCTGCATGGCATGGACTAATATATTTGGGATTCATATACATTTTTTTTATCATTTCCCACGATAAGATATCTTTTTTTTGATGAACTCTTCCTTGTATTGAGCTTGTGTTATAGTTATTAATTTTAGATGTCTTTATTTTTTCTTTAATTTCATTAGTTAACCAATTATAAGCATCAAATATTTTTTTCTTTTTTTCATAAGGAGTTTTATAAACACCTTCATCTCTTACAATGGTACACTTCATTGAGTCAATTCCACACTCAACATGCAAGTAATTAAAAATTTCCCTAATATTATCACAATTTTCTTGGGTTACTGTTATACTAACAACGGGATTAATATTATTTCCCATCTTTTTTAATATTTTATATGAGTCAATACAATTTGAAAATAAATTCTTAACTTTTCTAACTTCGTTATGCCTTTCTGGCAAATCATCAATAGAGATCTGAAAAGTAAGCTCAACTCCTTCTCTAAATTTTGATATTTCGTTAGCAAATTTTTCTATCCTATCAGGCAAACTTGCATTAGTGGTTACATAAATAGATTGAATGGTTGTGTTGGTAAGATATTTTTTTGCAATCTCAATTAAATCTTTTCTTGCGAAAGGTTCTCCGCCAGTCATGTTTACATTTAATAGTGATTTTCCAAGATTTTTTGTCAACTTATCTATCTCTTCTATTGAAAGTTCGCCAGCAAAAGTTTTGGGATCTTCAAAATCAATGAAACAAAAAGAACACCTTGCATTGCATCTATTGGTCACGAAGTGTACTACGCTCACAGGTTCTTTTTTACTTAATAAAATATTTTTGACAACATGAGTTGTGCTGGTATTTTTAAATAACATTTAAATAATTATTTTTTTTGATAGACATCTATATTATGGGTCTTATCATAAATAAACTTTTAAGTAAGCTCTAATTATAAAAATTTGACCTTAAAGAATTAATTATATAATAATTCAAATTTAGGACAACAAATGTTTAATTAATTGCTACCAAATTTAAGTAAATTACCAGATGAAAGCACTTCTGAAAAAAAAAATGAAACTTAGTGGATGGGGAAATAATAAATTTGTTAATTGTAAAGTATATTTTCCAAGAAATCTCAATCAATTAAAAACATTAATTAAGAATGATATTATAGTGCGAGGTTTTGGAAGGTCTTATGGAGATAGTTCAATTCAACCAAATTCAACAATAATAACCTCTAAACTAAAAAAAATTTTATATTTTGATAAAAAAAAAGGAATAATAGAAGTAGAGTCAGGATTATCTATAAAAGATTTAATTAAAGAAATATTAGTAAGTGGTTGGTTTTTACCTGTAACCCCTGGATCAAAAAATATTTCAATTGGGGGAATGGTAGCATCAGATGTTCATGGAAAAAATCATCATCAAGTAGGAAGTTTTAGAAATTTTATAACAGAGTTAAAAATAATTAATAATAAAAAGAAAGTTATTTTATGCAATAATAAAAAAAATGTTAATTTATTTAACTACTCCATTGGTGGAATGGGATTAACTGGTATTATCTATAGTTGCAAATTTAAGCTAAAAAAAATTTCAAGCAATTTAATTTTTCAAGAAAATTTAATTAATAAAGATTTAAAAGAAACCCTTAAATCTTTTAACAATAGCAAGAATTGGGAATATAATGTAGCTTGGTTAGATGCATCAGCGCCCAAAGAGAAAATAGGTAGATCTATATTATATAGAGCCAATCATGTGAAAGAAAATAATTCTTCTTTAATGTTTAAGGAGAATAAAAGTATCAATATTCCAAACCTTTTTCCTAGTTGGTTTATGAATTCCTACACAATAAAATTACTTAATTTTTTATATTTTCTTTTTTCCTCAAATGGAAAAAAAATAGTTTCAATTGACAAATATTTTTATCCTTTAGATAGAATATCTAATTGGAATGTAGTTTACGGAAAAAAAGGATTTATTACTTATCAATTTGTTATTCCTTATAAAAATTCATATAAAATTATTAATCAAATACTTAATATTTTAAATTATAATAAAATTTATTCTTTTATCTCTGTAATCAAGTCAATGAAGCAAAATGACAAATATTTATCTTTTGGAAAAAAAGGCTTTTCCTTTGTTTTTGATTTTCCAATTTATAAAAATATAAATGAAATATTAGAAAAAATTGATAAGATTATATTAGCTAATAATGGTGACATATATTTAACAAAAGACTCTAGGATAAGTAAAAATATGTTTAAAAAAATAAATAAGAAATTTTATAATTCGTCATTTAAAAAATTACGAAAAAGAAAAAATGCATATTTTAATTCTCTACAATCAGAGAGATTAGAACTTTAAATAATGAGTAAAAATATAATAATTACAGGAGGTACTGACGGAATAGGCCTAGTGGTAGCTGAACAACTTATTCAAAAGAATAATAATGTTTTTATTGTGGGTAAAAACGCAGAAAAAGGAAACAAAATATTAAATAAATTTAAAAGTCCAAAAATTAATTTTTTTCAATGTGATTTAAGTGAAGATGAACAGATAAAAATTTTGATTAATAAATTAAATAAATTGGATAAAATTGATACACTTATTAACAATGCGGGTGCATATTTTGTTAAAAGAGAGGTAAATAGTAAAAATATTGAAAAAACATTTGCTTTAAATCACTTATCTTATTTCAAATTATCTTTAGGTCTTTTGGAAAAACTAGAACAATCACAAGAAGGTAGAATAATTAACGTAGCTTCAAATGCTCACAAGAGATTTGGATTGGCTTTAGACGATCTAGAAAACAAATTAAACTATAATGGTTGGAAATCTTATTGTAGATCAAAATTGTTAAATGTATTTTTTACTTATTCTTTTAAAAAAGAGATTAAATCGAAAGTTACATGTAACTGCCTTCATCCAGGATTTGTAAACTCTAATTTTGGAAATAATAATAAATTATATTTTAAAAGTTTATTGAACCTAGTGAGAAAGTTTGTTGCAATTTCTACAAAAAAAGGGTCTGAAACGATAATATATTTGGCTGAATCTGATGAGGTAAAAGATATAAGTGGAAAATACTTTTATAAAAAAAAAGAAAAAGATAGTTCGATTTATTCTTACAACGAGGAAATTGCAAAAATTGTTTGGTTAAAAACACAGAAATATATCTAGCTAACTAAAAACTTTAATAGATTAAAACTTATAGAATTAATTAATATTATTACTTTAAAATTTTATACAATCAAAAACAATAATTTGCTTTTTTATTGTTTATCGCTTAAAGAGTGTTTTCAATAATGATAAATGAATTAAATAAAAAAATCATTGTATTTTGTGATGGACCAAAAACAGATGAAATTAATCTCAAATTACCAATTGAAATTGATGGTTACACATTTAACCCAAGTTTATTTAGAAAGAATAACGCCAAAGATTATTTAGCTTACTCTAAAGAAATAATAGAGAAGTGTGGAGACAAACCTGTGTCTCTTGAGGTAATTTCTGATACACAAGATGATATGATCAGACAAGGTTTGATTTTGGGTAAACTTAAAGAAAATGTATATGTAAAAGTACCAATAGTTTTTTCTAATGGGAAAAGTACTAAAGAGGTGATTAAAGAACTCGTAAAACAAAATATTAAATTGAATATTACAGCAATATTTACTCTCGATCAGATAAAAGAAATTATAAATGAAATTAAAGATACAAATACTATATTGTCTATATTTGTAGGTAGAATTTTTGACTCCGGGATTGATGGTGAAAAAATTATTGAAGAGATTAACTCTTTTATAAAGGATAATAGTAAATGTAAAAGTTTATGGGCAAGTACAAGAATGCCTTATGATATATTCAAAGCTATCAAAACAAAAACTGATATTATAACTATGCCGATAGATCAAATCAATAAACTGGCAAAATTTGGAAAAAAACTAGATATGTATTCGATAGAAACAGTTAAGCAATTTTATGAAGATGCTTTAAAATCTGGTTTTAAATTTTAATGATATCAGAAACTTCTTTGATCTCCTTTGGCATTAAAATAAGAAAGGAAATTGAAAAAAAAATACCTTCATTATCAAAAAAATTAAATTACATAAGTAAAAAAAAATCGTTAATTGATCCTGTTACGAAGATGGATATAGAGATGGAAAAATTAATTCGAGATATAATTAAAAAAAACTTTAAAAATCACAACATTATTGGTGAAGAATTAAAAAATGAAAATTTTAATTCTGATTATACATGGGTGATTGATCCAATTGATGGAACTAAAAATTTGATTTTAAACTTACCAACATGGAGTAACCTAATAGGATTATATCATAAGAAAGATTGCATTTTTAGTTTTGCAAATTTTCCTGTTCTTAAAAAAACTTTTATTGGTACAACAAATGCAAGTTTTTTATTTAATGATACAAAAAGAAAAAAAATCAAAACAAATAAGAATGCAAATATTAGAAATATGAAATTAGCATTAAATACAATACACCCTCTTAGATTTAGGAAGGTTGATCAATTTATATTGAACTATAAAGGTTTTTTTAGAACTACCGCTTCTGATGCATATAATTTTTGCTCTATCGCAGAAGGTAATTTAGATGCTTTGATTGAGTCTGGTCTAAAAAGTGTAGATATTCTTCCAATAATTAAAATTGTCGAGTCATCGGGGGCAATTATCACAAATTGGAAAGGGGAAAAACATTTTGACGATGGGAAAGTAATTGTGGCTTCAAACAAAAAAATTCATAAATTTATTTTGAGTAAAATAAAAAATTAAGTTTTTATAATCTTTGATCCATTATTTTCAAATTCTAAATTTATAAAATCTAAATTATTTTTAACAATATTTCTTATCATTTTTTTTTTATTTTTGACAGCTATTAAAAAAAATCCCCCACCACCAGCACCTATTAATTTTCCTCCTAAAAAACCATCTAATTTTTCAATTTTTTTATATAAATTATTTATTCCTTTATCTGAAATATTATTTGTTAAATTCCTTTTTAATTTCCAATGATCATTAAAAATTTTTCCAATTAAATTAATTTTTTTATTTTTAATCGAATAGGACATCGGTATATTAAATTTCTTAATTTTATTATAGAATTCGTAAGTTTTTTTAATATTTTTTTTCTGTGATTTAATTATATTTGATGAGTCTCTTTTTCGATAGCTATAAACTAACAAAAAATGATTATTAATAATTTTTTTGATATCTTTAAAATTTTTTTTTTTATCTATTTTAATAATCTCTTTTTTGCTTATTGTGACTGTAACTAAGCCTCCAAAAACACTAGTGATTTGATCTTGCCAACCGCCCGCATATTTTACTATCTTTCTCTCAATTTTATATGCTATTTTAAAAATTTCATTTTGACTAAGTTTTAAATTTTTATATTTTTTAATACAATTTATTAATCCAACAACCATAGCACTAGATGTGCCAAGACCCGTGGATGTTGGCACTGTAGACACTGTTGATATTTGAAAATTTTCTTTTAATCCAAAATATCTAATAGTTTCTCTAATTAAAGCATGTTTGATATCTTTAACATTTTTTGCAAACTCGACTACAGAAGTTTGAATCATATGATTTTTATCTAATTTTCTTTCAGTAAAAAAAACATAAACATATTCATTAACTGAGGCTGAAATAAATTTAGATCCAAATTTTTTATAATAAAAATCTACATCTGTACCACCTCCGGATAAAGGTATTCTATAAGGTGTTTTTGATACAATCATTATTTAAACTAGCTAAGATTTTAAATCTTTTAATTCAAAAATAGAATTTGCTTTTATATTTTTTTTGAATTTTTTACCAAGAATATTTATATAGTTTTTAGGAAGAATTCCTCTTGAAGAATAAGTAACTGCTGTTTTAACATTGTTAAAATTAATCTTTTCATTTTTAAAAACTTTTTTTCTAGTTACAAATTTTCGAATTAAAACATCATGTAAAACTTTTTCTGATTTTAAAAATTTTTTTTCATCAGAGCCTAAAGCTTCTTTTATACCCCTAGATAGATTTACCATACTTGAGAATTCATCAAATTCTAAAGAGGCAGCATGATCTGGACCTAACATTTTTCTACTTAAAGTTACGTGTTTTTCAACAAGTTTTGCTCCCAATGCGACGGCCCCTGAAGCACCAACTGATCCAATACCATGTCCTGAAAACCCAACGTCTTCATTTAATAACTTCCGTAATTTTATAATACATCTTAAATTTTTATCTGAATTTTTTGATGGATAGGCGGATGTACAATGTAAAAAAATGTGTGGTGTTTTAAATTTATTAAAAATTTTTTGTGTTTCTAAAATTTCCTTGTATGTAGACATCCCAGTACTAATAATTGTTGGTTTTCTTTTTCTAGCTACATACTCACAAAAATGATAGTTGTTGGCGTCAATACTAGCAATTTTCATATATTTTACACCAAGTTTGATTAAAAAGTTAACACTATGCTCGTCCCATGGTGTCACAACAAGGTCAACTTTCAGTTTATTACAATATTTTTTAATTTCAAAATAATCCTTCTCACTTAATTCAAGTCTAGTGTCAGGATAAGTCCAAGCTCCAAATTTTGGGGACTTATGGTTTATATCGTTTTCATTTTTACTCAAATACCCTTTGGCTTTTTTTAATTTTGATTTGTCATTGACTAAATCATCTACATTTCTTTTTTGAAATTTTACCGCATTAGCACCTGATAAAACCGAAGATTTGATCAATTTTTTAGCTAAAGATAAATATCCATTATGATTAATTCCTATCTCAGATATTATGTAAGGATCTTTTTTAAATTTTATTACGTTTTTATTCATTAGTTCTTTTTTAATTTTTCCTCAAGTAATTCACAAACACAATGTAGTATGGACATATGAGCTTCCTGAATAAAGGAAGTTATATTATTTTTAATATGAAAAGTTATATCTGACATTTCTTTCAATTCACCTCCTGTTTTTCCAACTAGAGAGACTATTTTCATACCGTTTTTTTTTGCAGCCATTGCTGCTTTTACTAAATTTGATGAAGCACCATTAATTTTTCCACCACCAGTTGATATTAAAACTAATAAATCATTTTTTTTTCCATGGGCTAATACCTGTCTTTCAAAAAAGGTATCAAATCCGAAATCATTTCCCCAGGCAGTAATTGCTGCCGATGTACCTGTAATTGAAAAAGCTGATACTGGAGGCCTATTTGCATCTTTAAAAGTACATTGAAGTTCACCAGTAAAATGCTCTGCATCTGCGCAGGATCCACCATTTCCAGCAACTAAAATTTTGTTATCATTTTTATTCGTGTTATGGATTAAATTACAAAACGAAATTAGTTCTTTTTCAAACGAATAAAGATTTGATATAGTTTTAGAACTTTCTTCAAAATATTTTTTTATATCAAACATTTTATAATTTTATTAAACGGTTTTTTAATAAAAATTTTACCCACATAAGATCAACATTAGTGTCGACATCAGTTGTATATACTTGATCAGTAATGAATGCAAGGGTATTACGACCATGTGTAGTTTTATTAAGTTCTAAATTTTTTTTACTAATTATATCAATCAACCCATTTGGTTTGAAAGTTTTTTCATAAAATTGTCTCGGGTAATTAAGTTTGTTCACATCAAAATCTTTTTTTATAATAGAACATAATTTTTTATTAATAACTCTCACATTCTTATAAGCATTTGAAGAATAAAGATTTACTGATCTCATTGTTTGAGTCTTACTTTTTTTATTTTGGAAAAAAAACTTAATTCCCTTTGAAATAATATTGTTTGATCTAAATGGAACTGTAGGACTTAGGTGAGCAAAATAATTTGGTGTTTTAATTTTTTTTTTCTTGAAAATTTTTAACATATTTAAATACAAATCATTATCTGTTGACTTATCAGAAGCATTGGATTTTGATCTTATAAATGGAATTTCTGCCCCATAACTTTCAGCAATTTTTGCATATTTTTTAGAGTCTGTAAGAAAAAAAATTTTTTCAAACATCTTAGATTTAATTGCATCATTTATTGTAAAGTAAATAAGATGTTTGTTTTTTATTTTTCTTATATTCTTATTTTTCAGTCCCTTTGATCCAGCTCTAGCAGGAATTATTGCCCATATTTTTTCTTTTTTTTTTACCAAATCGTCCTGCCACCATCTATAATCAATGTCTGCCCAGTCATATAACTATTCTCATCACTTGCTAAAAATTTAATAGCTTTTTTATATTCATCTCTTTTTGCCCATCTGTTTAAAGGAATTCTTTTTTTTACGTTATCTACAAGAAATTTTGGTTGATTATTTAAAACAGCACCCAAAGCAAGAGTATTACACCTTACATTTTTGTTTGCCCAGTATGTTGATAAATATTTAGTCAAACCTGCCACAGCATGTTTTGATATTGAATAACCAATTGGTTTAAAATTTTTAATTTTACTATAATTTTCATTTTTTTCGTAAACTCTTTGATCTGGAGCACAGATACCTAAATCAGAGGAAATATTTATAATTGATCCTTTTTTTTTTCTTGCCATTTCAGCCCCAAAAACTTTACAGCAATTAAATGATCCAATAATTCCAACTTCTATTTCTGAAAAAATTTTTTTTTCGTCATAATCTTCAACCCTATTCAAAACTTTTTTTATATTCTTTTCTTTCATATTTGGATTGTTTTCAGCATTATTTACTAGACAACTAACAAAAATTTTCTTTTTTTTTAATTCCATAAATAATTTGTTTAAATTTTTTGTATATCTAATATCACAAACATACGTGAGAAATTTGGTCTTTTTATATTTTTTCTGAAGTTTTTTTTTAATTGCATCTAATTTTTTATAATCTAGGTCAATCAAAATTAAATTATAATTTTCTTCAGCTAAAGCTTCTGCGTGAAATGGGCCCAGTAATCCTGTGGCACCTGTAACAATTGAGTATTTATTTGAAAAAATTTTCATTAAAGCCTTTTATATTTGTTTTCATATCATAAAGATAATTACGCTTCGACCTATAAGTCTGAAATGTTATATCTTTTAGATTTGGCGCTTTATTAAAATATTTACTCAAAATCCGCATCTCATTAAACTTACTAGGAATATTCTTAGAAGTTCCGTGATTTTTAACTCTATATTTAATATGAATCCCATTAATTCTATTTGAAAATAAATTAAAGTAAGTTTTCAATGGTCTATTTAAAGCTCTCAAATTTCCTATATCAATTAACAATCCTAATTTTAAAAAATTTTTATTTTTAAAAATGCTTTTTAATTCTTTAATAGAAAGATCAGTTTCTATTGATATCAAAGATTTTGGTGATAATTTTTGAATTATAAAACTTAAATTTTTTAAAGATTTATATTTTTCTTTTTGATTTCTATAACGACAAGTTTCTTCAATAGGAACTGTGATTCTGGAAATCTGAAAATTATTCTGAATGTATAAAATTTTTTTTATTAGCCATTTTAAATTTTCATGTTTTACTTTATACAAGGGTTCTTTCATTATTAAATCGAGAGCTAATGAGCAAATTTTCATTTTCTTTTTATTTAGATTTTTTTTTATATCTTTAAGGAAAAATTTATTGAAAATTGGGTTAGAATAATCCGATATAATCCACTCGACTCCATCAAACCCATATCGTTTACCTAGCTCTAACTCTTTTTGCCATCCCTCGATTGGAAAATGTTGAAATTCTCCACCAATTTTATCACTCAATCTTCCCATAACAAATGAATAATCAATTTGTTTTAATCTTTTTTTGAATAGGCTCATTTAATTTTCTTTAAATTTAAAGCTAATGATAAAGATTTAATTCCATTTAAAACATCGTAACGTTTATCTATTTTTTTGTTTGTTTTTATTGAATTTAAAAAATATTTAATTTGTTTTTTAAAAATTTCATTTCTGTCAAACTTGAATTGGATTTTCTTAATTTTTTTTTCTTTAAATATTAGTATTTCACCAGTGTTCAAATTGCATGATATTTTTCCTTTTTCTCCTAAAATTTCAATTGTTCTTTTTTTAGGCCTTTCATAAAAGTTTAAATGAATATTGCATAAAGCTTTTTTGTTTCCTTTTGAAAGCTGAATACTTGACACAAAAGTATCTTCAACATTTATATGTAAATTTGTTAATTTTTTTGAATATGAATTGATTATTTTTATTTTATATTTTTCAAATAAGAAAAGTAAATAATCTAGTTCATGTATTTGACATAAAATAACTCCACCACCTAAATCTTTTCTTGCAGCATACGAATGTCTATAATCTTCATAAGGATGAAAGTCATTAATATTTTCTCCATGGTGAATATTGATATACCATAGATTGCCAATAGTTTTTTTATCAAGAATTTTTTTTAATTTTAGTATTATTGGATTAAATTTAAGCTGGTAACCCATCATATGTTTAATATTTTGTTTTGACTTAATTAGATTACTTAGTTCAGAAATATTTTTAAAACTACTACCTAAAGGTTTCTCTATAAAAATATTAATATTTCTTTTGATTAATGAAATTGCCTCATTTACGTGATGAATTGATGGAGTGCAAATAAATGCCATATCAATTTTTATTTTAGATTTGTATAACTCATCTAAAGATTTAAAATAAGTTATCTTGTATTTTTTTTTGATGTCAGTTTTTACTACTTGATTTTTTTTATTTAAACTAGGAGTAAAATATTTTTTTCTTACGGCAAAAAATTTAATTTTATTATCAATTTTACTTAAATTTCTGAGATGCCTTTGTCCAATAGAACCTAATCCTAAAAAAAGTGCATTCATATTAAGTTTGTATTTATTTTATAAGAATAAATACTTCCGATAAAAAATAATAATAGGTTTTTAAAAAATTAATATCTATATTAAAATTTTTTTCAGTGCATAAATCAAGCCAATTGAGCTATTAGTACTGGTCAGCTGCACGCATTACTGCGCTTCCACATCCAGCCTATCAACGT
>MDSV01076509.1_pt1 | contig 24165 bp, 21 predicted proteins | sample 810851 | NCBI WGS metagenome assembly MDSV01 (sample SAMN05326640, study PRJNA326480) | marine metagenome | isolation source: seawater | place: Atlantic Ocean: North East | collected 2012 | reverse complement strand
GCGGTAACGCGTGCAGCTGACCAGTACTAATAGCTCAATTGGCTTGATTTATGCACTGAAAAAAATTTTTAATAGATATTTTTTTAATTCCTTTAAATCCTCAAGGTTCAATAAAAATGATATATTATTTATATGTCAAAAATTATATCATCTAAATCTTATTATAATAAAGGTTTATGTGATTAAACTAAAATCAAAAGCTCAAAATCTTATTACACTTGAAAAAGTATTTTCAAGGAAAAATATAATTATTCCAAAATTTTTTTATTTAAAGAAAAATGAATTTTATAAAAATAAAAAATTTTATATAAAAAAGATTAAATCATTTATTAAAAGATCTGATGTTATTTTAAGGTCTTCTGCCTTATCAGAAGATAGCTCTGATAAATCTCAAGCGGGAAAATATGACTCACAGATAATTCCTAAAAAAAAATTTGATAAACTTGAAAGTATAATTATTTCATTTTTAAAGCAATTTAAGAAAAAAGATGATGAAATAATTATTCAATATTTAATAAAGAATGTAGATGTAGCCGGAGTAATCTTTACAAAAGATAGCAAATATAATTCTCCTTACTATCTGATAAATTACGATAAATCTGGCTCAACAAATTTAATTACTTCAGGAGCTAGAAATGATACAAAAAAACAAATCGTAATATACAAAGACTTAAATTTAAAAAACAAGTTTAAATCTCTTCTTGATGCCTGCAAGGTTTTAGAAAAAAAAATCAATAACGACAGATTAGACATTGAATTTGCCTACAAGAAAAAAAAATTATTTTTATTTCAAGTTAGACCTTTACCAAAAACAAAAATTATAGAGAACAAAAATCTCGATACAAAAATTTTCCCTGGTGCCATGATTAATATAGAGAAAAAACTTAACAAGTTAATGTATAACAGTTTAAATATTTCAGGAAGTTTTACAATTTTCAGCAATATGTCAGACTGGAATCCAGCAGAAATGATAGGTGATAAACCTAATCCTCTTGCTTTATCATTGTATAAAGAATTAATAACTGACGAAGTTTGGAGAGATCAAAGATTTAATTATGGGTTTAAAGATGTTTTTCCAAACGTTTTAATGTTTAGCTTTGCCGGCTCACCTTTTATTGATTTAAGAACAGATATTAACAGTTTTCTCCCAAAAAAACTCAATAAAAAAATTTGTGAAAAAATTGTAAATAAATATTTATCAATTTTAAAAAAGAAACCAGAATTACATGATAAAATAGAATTTAATTTGATAGAGACATGCTTTTCGTTTGGTTCACAAGAAAGGCTCAAACAACACTTTGATAATAAAACAATAAATGAATATGTAAAAGAACTTAAAATTCTTACAAATAATATTATAAAAGGAAATTTTTTAAAAACCGAATTAGAAAAACTTAAAAATTTTAATTTTCATCTAGAAAATATTGAAAAAAAAAAAATTAGCCCTATTCAAAAAATCTATTTTTTAACTAAAATTATCAAAAATTACGGAACTTTACCTTTTGCTGGAATTGCTCGTATGGCATTTATAAGTCAAATCATTCTTTTAGACTTAAAAAAAATTAAACTTATATCAGAATCTGAATTTGAAAATTTTTTTAAATCTCTAAAGCTTATAAATTCCAATATATTTCATGACCACAATAAAGTTATAGATAAAAAACTTGCTAAAGCATTATTTTTGAAAAAATATGGGCATATCAGACCATCGACGTACGACATAAACTCTTTAAATTATAAAGAAAATTATAAAAACTACTTTTCCAGAAAAAAAAGCAAAACTAGTAATAATATAAAAAATTTAACAAAGTTTAAAAATTCAAAGAAACTCAATCAATTATTTTTAAAGACATATAATATTAAATTCATCGATTTTTTAAAATTTGCAAAACAAACAATTACAAATAGAGAATATTCAAAATTTGTATTTTCACAAGGCATAAATAAAATCTTTGAAAATCTGATTATCTTATCTAAGGAGATAAATATACCTAGATCTGATTTATGTTATTTAGATATAAAAAATATTCTAAACTTATACTCAAAATTAGAGTCAAGAAAACTTAAAGGTGCTTTTTTAGAGGAAATTAAAGATAATAAAAAAGAATTTAATTTTTTAAAAACTGTTAAGTTACCAGATGTTATTAAAACAAAAAATGATATTTATCAATTTGAAGAAAGTCAGAGTAAAGTAAATTTTATTACAACTAAGAAAATAATTGGTTTATTAGCAGAAATTGACCTTAAAAAAATAAAAAAATCTTTGAACGATAAAATAATTTTGATCAAAAACGCAGATCCTGGTTATGATTTTATTTTTAATTATAAAATTAGAGGACTTGTTACTATGTATGGCGGCTCAAACTCTCATATGGCGATTAGATGCTTGGAGCAAAATATACCAGCAGCAATAGGAATAGGCAAACTCAATTACGAAGAAATTCTAAAAAAAGAAAAATTGTTATTAGATTGCTCAAAGGAAAAATTATATACAATTAATTAATGAAAAAAATATTCATATCTCCAGAATTACACAAAAATAAATATGGAGAAATTCAACTTTCTATAAGAAAAGATTACTTCGAATATTTCGAAAATCTTAATATAGATTGCTATTCTTCTTTTTCTTTTCAAGAAAAAAAAATAAAAGAAATTGCAAATAAATCAAATGGGCTTGTTATAAGTGGGGGCGGAAATATTTTCAAAATTGAAAAGAAAAAAATCAACCTTATAAGAGATAAATTTGAAAAAAAACTATTGAAAGAATTTCTGAAAAGAAAAAAACCTATTTTGGCAATCTGTAGAGGCTTTCAATTAATTGCAGATTTTAATAAATTTAAGATTTATAAAATTAAAAATCATGTTAAGAAAAATCATTTAATAAAAATAATAAAAAAAAATAAATTTATTAAATGTAATATGCTAAAAACAAATTCTTTCCATAATTTAGCGGTTAGAGATTTAAAAAAAGACTTTCAAATCAATGGTATCTCGATTGATGGAAATATAGAAATTGCTACCAATTTAAAGAAAAAGTGTTTATGTTTTATGTTTCACCCAGAGAGAAAAAATGTCTCAAAAAAAGCAATAGATCAGATAATAATAAATTTTTTTCATGGAAGCAATTATACTAGCAGCAGGTCAAGGTAAAAGAATAAGCAGAAAATTAAAAATAAATAAATGCTTATTAGAAATAAAAAAAGAGACATTAATTGAAAAAATTATACGAGATTTAAAAGCTGTATTTACTCTAGACAAGATAAATATAGTAGTTGGTCATAAACAAAAACTGATTAAGTCAAAATTAAAAAAGCAAAATATAAATTATATTTTCAATAAAGATTATAACAAAAAGGAAATGTTACATTCTTTATATTTAGGACTAAAAAAAATAAAAAAAAATGTAATTATTGTTTATTCAGATATTTATTTTTCAAGAAAAATTTTTTTGAAAATAAAAAACAATAATTTTAAAAATATAATCTTACCAGTAAACTCAAATTGGAAAAAAATTTGGGAAAAAAGAAAAAAAAATATTTTCAATGATTGTGAAACTTTAAAATTCGATAAAAATTGTTTTTTAACAGAAATTGGAAATAGAATTCATAATGAGAAAGAAGTTATGGGCCAGTACATGGGCATAATTTTTATCCCAAAAAATGAAATTAAGAAAATAAAAAAAATATATAAAAATGATTACTACGATAAAAAAATTCACATAACTTCTTTTTTAAACAAAATTATTAGAACAAAATCAAAAATTAAATGTTTACCCTGTAATACAAAATGGTATGAATTTGATGATTATAATGATTACAAAAACTTTTTGAAAAATTAAATTGATAAATTTTATTACAGATTTTAAAAATTTTATAAAGATCAAAAAAGAAGAAAAAGTCAAGAAATATTGTTTTTTCATTGAAAACAAACATTCCCTAAAATACCTACATCCCTACATTATTAAAAAAAAAAATTAATAAAATAGTCATCGTTTCATTTGAAAGGCTTGAAGATATAAGAGATGAAGAATATTTTATTTTAAAGACACTTTTCTTCCAAACATTATTTTTTGTAATTCAAAAGTTCCCTTTTCTGTACTCAACCACTCCAGATCTAGATACTTCAACTTTTTATAAATCAATTTTTAAAAAGACAAAATATATTTATTTTCAACATTCTCCTGCAAGTTTAACGCATATATACAAAGATAACTCATTTATAAATTTCGATGCCGTTCAAGCAATCAATAAGTTTCAAAGTGAGGAAATAAAAAAAATTAATCAAGTATATAAAAAAAAAATCAAATGTATTAAGAGTCCCTATTTATTTTTGGAAAAATATAAAAATAATTTTTCAGCCTCAAATGTGAAAAAAAAGGTACTAATTGCTCCTACTTGGTCAACGGACTTTTATCAGTTAAATTTACACCAAAAAATTTTCGATTTACTAAAAAAAGAAAAAATTAATTATGTATTTAGACCTCATCCAATGTCAGTTAAAAAGAAAGAATTAGATTTAGAGGAAATCAAAAAACTTAAAATAGATCTAGACAACGAAAAACAAATTAATTTTAATTTGTACTCTGATTTAATAACTGATTGGTCTGGTATTTTTTTTGAATTTGCTATTATAAAAAAAAAACTACCGATACTGATTAATAATAAACAAAAAGTGCGAAACACTAATTTAAATATCTACTCTGATTGGCAACCCATTGAAAAATATGCAAGAAATAAAATTGCACATTCAATTCCGGTAAATAAAATTGAAAATATTGTAGAAATAATTAATAAGAATGAATCAATCAGCGAAAGAGAGATTATAGAAACATTTTATAAGGAATATTTCTATTAAATAATCAACTTTATTTGAAAATGATAAACTGCTAAAAGTATAAAATAAAAAAATGTCTAATAATCTTCTGAAAATAATTTTATTCATCTATTTTTTACCGGGAAGCATTGCTTACGCCTATATGGATCCAGCCTCCATAGCATTTATTTACAAAATTTTTATTGCTTTTTTTGCAGGATTAATAATTTTTTTAAAGAATCTTAGAAATAAAATTAAAAATTTTTTTTTAAAAATTTTTACTAAAAAAAAATAATGTTAATTAAATTTTTTAAAAAAAATTTAATGGATATATCTATTATTTTTTTTTCAATTATTCCTGTGTGGTTTTTTCAAAGCAAAAACTTTTTGGATATACATGTTTTGATTTTTTTTGTATGTATAATTTTTTTTATAGTTTTATTAAATGAATTTTTAAAAAAAAAATACTTAAATTTAAATCTTTTCCTTTTAAGTGTTATTATTTTTTACGGATTAGACTCTAAAATTGGTTTTTTATACTTTTTTGACTATATATTGAAAAGCAATAGCCAATTAATAAACTATATTGTTCCAACAATTTTTTTATTATTATCAATTAGTTTAATTTTTATCTTTTTAAAAAAAAATGAATTATCAAAAAAAGTTTTCTTAAGTTCAATTTTATTTATATTTATTTATAGTTCTTCTATATTTTTTTTTAAGATTCAAAGTTACGAATTTGAAAATATAAAATTAAAATTACATGACAGTAAAAAAAATGAAATTAATAAAGTCATAATAATTCAGTTGGATGAACTTATTAATATTGATTTTATTGATGAAAATATTCCATTTAGCAAAGAGGCAAAAAAAAGTACTTTAGAATTATTTCAAAAATATAAATTCAAACTATATTCTTCAGCTTATAGTATTTACGATAATACTCAATACGCATTGCCAGGACTGTTAAATTTCGATTATAATACAGAAAAAAATAATCTTCGCGATGGCACAAGCTACACATGGGAAGATGAAGAAACATTGTACAAAATCAATAAAAATACCTTCTTTGAACAAAATAAAGAAAAAAAAATAATTACAACAAAAGCTCTAGTAAATCTGTGTGACAATGATAATGTGAATAAATGCCTATATAGCAATTCTATTAATAATTACAAAAAGTATTTAGGTTCCTTTGAATTTAGTTCTTTAGATTATATTGTTAAAAAAACCCACGAGCAAAAATCACTTTTATTCCAATATTTTTGGAGGGCAGGAAAAAAAATAAATCTTTTTGACTATTACCATCCTCACTTATTTTATAAGTTAAATTTTGAAAACCAACTTAAAAACACTTCTTATTTAATCAAAAATTCTAATTATGAACTTTACTATTTACACTTTTTTTTCCCTCATAATCCTTGGGGTTTAGAAATTGCTCAGAAGCCCAATGAGTGTAAATTTAGTGAAGAGCTTTATAGAAAAGATTGGTGGTCAAAAGATGAAAAGCTAATTGAGCAACATTACAAAGAAATTATTTGCACGAATTTTTACTTAGATACGTTTTTACAAGATTTAAAAGAAAATAAAAATTTTGAAAATTATAAGATTCTAATACTTTCAGATCACGGTTTACCTCTTTATCAGTACGATGAAGAAAAACTTTTGGAATATAATCAGAAAACAGCAAAAAATAGACATGGTGTTCTTTTCGCAATAAAGGATAAAGATAAATTTAAGATAGACAATCAATTAGTCTCTTCTCAGGAGCTCTTTTCTAAATATTTTAATAAACACCATATAAAAGAAAAAAAAAACAAAGACAAAAAAATATTTAACGTATATACAGACAAATTTATAAAAATAGAGAGATAAAATATGAAAATTTTAGTTACTGGAGGCGCAGGATTTATTGGAGCACATCTGACTGAAAGCTTGATCAAGAAAAAACATAAAGTTTTAGTAGTTGACAACTTAAAAACTATAGGCGGGATACCTTTTATTAACCCTAAATGTACTTTTATAAAAGGTGATCTAACAGAAAAAAAAACTATTAAAAAAATATATAAGTGGAAACCGCAGATTATTTTCCATTTAGCAGCTCAATCAGGAGGTGAAAGTGCTTACGATAACCCAAAATACGATTTTTTAACAAATGGCTTTGCAACTCATGAGCTTTGTAAACTTGCAAAAAAAATTAAATTAAAACACTTTATCTATGCAAGTAGTGTTGCTGTTTACGGATCTGCAAGTAAAAAAAAAATTACAGAAAAAACAAAAATTAATCCAGATTCAATCTATGGTGTCTCAAAATATGCAGGAGAATTATTTGTTGGTCAAATTTTAAAAAAAACAATGGTTAAAACTACTATTTTTAGAATTTTTAATACATACGGTCCCGGTGAAGATTTAAACTATTTAAAAAAAGGAATGGTGAGCATCTATTCATATTATGTATGGAAAAATAAACCCATCATAGTCAAAGGATCTTTAGAGAGAGTAAGAGATTTAAACTATATTGATGATGTTATAAAAATACTTGAAGGATCAATATCAAACAAAAAATTAAAAAAAAATGAAATATTTAATTTATCATCAGCACAGTGTTACAAAGTAAAAAATTTGATTAATGAAATTTTAAAAGTTAACGGATTAAAGAATTATAAAATTTTTCAAAAAAAAGGAACACCTGGTGACTCATTTATTTTTCAAACATCAAATATTAAACTTAAAAAATTTTATAAATCTATAAATTTTACTTCTTTAAATAATGGGCTTAAAAAATATTTTGATTGGATTAACTCTATTCCAAGAAATAAAAGTAATTTAAAAAGATATCATCCACTAGCGAAAAAAATCTATGAAAAATATTAATTTAAAATATCGTAAAATAACTCTCTTAATTTATTCTATTGTTTCTTTTTTAATTTTTTTTAGCAGCTTTAGTTTATGGGGTATTGATTACGGTATTTATTACGCTGTTTCTGAACAAATGAATGAGATAAAAGGTTTGTATAATTTTTATTTCACGCATAAAGGCCCTGCATATTTTATTTTCATAAAATTTATTGGAAATGTAATTGGGTGGGGAGGAATAAAAATATTCATACCATATTTGATGTCAATTATTTTTCTTTTGTTTTCGAACTTATTTTTATTAAAAACGCTTAATCTAAACCCACTACAAAAATTTTCATTATCTTTAGTTTTTCTAGGAGTTTTTACATTTCAAAACTCAAATGCTTCAATAGTTTATTTTCAATTTGGTTTAATATTATTTGCCTTGTCATTTTTCAATCTTTTTATTTTGAAAAAAAATTATTTATATTTATTTTTTTCAATGTTATTTATTTCAATAGGAATTTTAACGAGAGTAGATACAACTTTAATTCTTTTAGCAGTATTTTTGATATTACTTTTAAATAAAAGATTGGATTTAAAAGCACTTTTTTTAATTATTTTTGTACCAAGTTGTACATATATGCTGTTTGAAAAAAGTCTTAATTTTGAATTTCATGATTTTTTTGTTCATAATATTTCTTTTAATCAAGAATATTTAAAACACTTTGAATTTAACTTCTTATCCATGTTTCATAGAGTTGAACATTACAAAATAATAGCTTCTAGCGGAATTTTATTTCTATTTTTAAGCTTGCTGTTTAAATTTAACATTTTTTTTCTTAAAAAAAATTATAAAAAAAAAATAAAATTTAAAACCTTAGTTAATTTATCAAAAAACAATAACTTTTTTTTAATATTATCTGCTTGTATATTTTTTTCTATCTGGCTGTACTCTAAAGTTGAAACTAGCCATCATGTAATTCCTTTGTTTATTTCTTTATATTTTCTTTCAATTTTTTTTATTATTAAACATAAAGATATTGACTATCATTTATTTATGCCAACCTTTTTATTTGTAATTATTGGCTTAAGTCACTCCTATCTTCATGAAAATATAAATTATTTTAAAAATACAAAATGTTTAATGGAGTTTAAATGTCTAACTTTGAAAAATATGACTAGCACTATAAAAGATTTGAAAAATTATAATGAAATTATAATTTTGGATCCCAAAGGATATGAATATAGTTTGTCTAATAAACTTTCACCAATTACTATAAATAACTGGCCATTAATTGATAATATTGATTCTTCAAAATATAGATCATTAGCTTCATCAAAAAATTATATTTTAAAGAAAAAAGAAATCACATTATGGGTAAGAAAAACAAAACTTAAAAATTTATCTAAAACATTAGAGACTTTTGATAAAAAAATTAAAAATATTACAGACCAAGGTTATTATTTAAAGGTAGAATTGATAAATAGAAAATAATACATGAAATCTTTAGAATTAGCCATTGTAATGCCAGTTTACAATGAGGAAGCAATTATTTCAAAAGTTGTAAAGGACTGGTTGCTAAGAATTAAAAATATTAATGGAGTTTTAATTATAATTAACGACGGATCAAAAGATAATACATTAAAATCAATAAAAAAATTTAAAGATAGAAAAATTAAACTTATAAACCAAAAAAATGCAGGTCACGGTCCATCAATTTTGAAAGGTTATTCATATGCTTTAAAATCTAAAGCTAAATATATCTTTCAAGTTGATACAGATGATCAGTTTTTTTCAAGAGATTTTAGTAAATTTTGGAAAAAAAAAAAAGATTATGATTTTTTTTTAGGTTTTAGAAAAAAAAGATACGATAATTCTGCTAGATTAGTTATAACTCGAGTCCTTAGAGCAATATTATTTATAATCTTTAAAGTTAAAATACTAGATGCAAATATACCTTATCGATTAATGAAAAGAGAATTTTTGAAATATGCTTTTAAAAATTATAACTTGAATGTAAATATCACTAACGTATTTTTATCAATAATTGCAGCTAAAAAATTTAAAACCTTCACTCTGAGTGTTAAACATAAAGAACGTAAAACTGGAAAAGTAAGTCTCGCAAATATTAAACTTTTTAAATATTGCTTTATATCGTTTTTAAATATAATAAAATTAAGATTAAGTTTTTAAATTAAATTCTTTTTAATTAAGTTAAATTTCTTTAAAGCTGCAGATATCGTCATGTCCATATCATAATAGGCGTAATCTGCCAATCTTCCACCAATGTAAAATTTTTTAATTTTATTTGCTAATTCTTTATAATTTCTATGTTTTATTCTGTTTGTTTGATCATTTATTGGATAGTAGGGTTCCTTATTATTTTTCACTGAAAATTCTTTAATAGTTAAACTTACATCTTTACTATAAACTTCTCTTTCTGGATGCAAATGCTTCGGCTCATGTATCCTAGTAAATCTTTTAGACAAATCTGGATAATTTATTACAGAAGTTCCCTGGACGTCTTTTTTTTTATGAATCTTTTTCTGAAATTTTAGAGATCTCCACTCAAGTCTTCCATACTTATAATTAAAAAGAGAATCTAACGGACCGGTATATATTGTTGCTAATTTAGGTTTTATCTTATACTTAAAATTGAAATTTTGATTTAACAAAACTTTAATTTTTTTATTATTTAAAAGACTCTTAAAAATTTCAGTATATCCTTTTAAGGGAATGCCTTGATATTGAGTTTGTGGATAATAATCTTCATTATAATTAAATCTTATGGGCAATCTATTAAATATACTTTCTGGTAAATACTTTGGAGATTTCCCCCACTGCTTATACGTGTATCCTTTAATAAAAGCTTTATAAAGTTTTTCTCCTATTTGCGAAATAGCTTTGCTTTCAAAATTTTTAATTTTAATTTTAGATTTTTTAACTTGTTGATCAATAAATTTCTTAGCTTGTTGATCAATAAATTTCTTAGCTTGATTTGGTTCAAAATTTTTTTTGTAAAAAGAATTTATAGTTTCTAAATTAATTGGCATTTGAAAAATTTTATTTTTATGAGAACTTAAAACTTGATGTCTATAATTATTAAATTTTGTAAATTTATTTATGTAATCCCATACAGTTTCATTTGATGTGTGAAAAATGTGGGTTCCGTACTTGTGAAACTCAATATTTGTTTTTTTATCAATCTCACTAAAACAGTTTCCTCCTATGTGATTTCTTTTATCAATAATAAGAACCTTTTTTTTTAAAACAGTAGCGATTCTTTCAGCGAGTACAGCGCCGTAAAAGCCGCAACCTACAATTAAAAAGTCTGTTTTCATTTAATTTCTAGTTTTTTTTTTATTTAAGTTTAATTTATAAAGTTATTTAAGAGTTTTAATAATATTATAGATTTAAAAAAAAATTACTATTATTTTATATTACAAGTATATTAACTATTTACTAATCATAAGTGGAATATTTCATATTTACAAAAAAGAATAAATCATGTACTACGTTCAATAATTGAACAAATGAAAAAAAATTATTTAGTTACTGGAGCATCTGGATTTCTCGGGAGCCATATTGCAGACTTTGCTTCATCAAAAAAAATTAATGTTTTCTTATTTGACAAAAAAAAATCAAAATTTAAAAAAAAAAATCAAAGAATGATTTTAGGAGATATAAATAAATTATCAGATTTAACAAAAGTAACAAAAAATATTCATACAGTATTTCATTTCGCTGCATCTGCAGATTTAAGCGAATCTAATAAAAAACCGTTTGATACAATCGAGAGCAATATCATGGGTACTGTAAAAATTTTAAAAGCTTGTTTAAAAAATAAAGTTAAAAAAATAATATTTGCAAGCTCAATTTATGCTAGAAGTGAACAGGGTGGAATTTACAGTACAAGCAAACTTTCATCAGAAATGATAATTGAAAAAATATGTCAAAAATTTAATTTAAAATTTGTAATTCTTAGGTTTGGTACCGTATATGGGGAGCGAGCAAATAAATTTAATACAGTTCAAAACTTTATTAATGAAGCAAAAAAAAAGAAAAAAATTTACCGAGATACTCAAGGAAATGAAATAAGAAGTTATATTCATGTAAAAGATCTAGCTAAGATTACTTTTATGACAACTAAAAGCAAATATGAAAATGGCTATTACAATGTTTTAGGAGAAAAGAAATTGTTAATAAAAAATTTATTAAAATTAATAAAAAAAAACGTGCCGTTTCTAAAAATAAAATACGCAAAAAAAGATATTAGAAAATATAATTATAAAGTTAATCCTTTTACCTATAAATTAAGAGAAGGTAAAAATTTGAAATTAAAGAAATATGTTTCTTTAGAAAACGGTTTAAAGAATTTAATTAATGAAAAAAATTGATGTTGTAGGAATTATCCCTGTTAAAGCTAATTCTGAAAGAGTAAAAAAAAAAAATTTGAGAAAATTTGCAAATACAAATTTGTTTGAATTAAAACTCCATCAATTAAAAAAAACAAAAAATTTTAAAAAGTTTGTAGTATCATCTGAAGATAGTCAAATTTTGGATATTGCAAAAGAGAATGGTTTTGATATTCATGAGCGAGATCCATACTATTCTACCAATACAGTGCCAATGAGTGAAGTTTACTCTTATATAGCAACTTCAGTAGAAGCAGAAAATCTTGCATGGATTAATGTTACCAACCCGTTAGCTGAGACAAAAATTTACGACGATGCTGTAGAAATTTTTTCAAAAATTAATGATAAATACGACTGCTTACTAAGTGCTATAGAAGTAAAAGAAAATTTTTTTTATAAAAAAAAACCAATTAACTTTGAAAGATCACCTTGGCCAAGGTCGCAGGATTTAGAACCTCTTATATCTTTACCGTTTGTTATAAATATTCTCAAAAGAAAAAACTTAATCGACTGGGGGTCCTGTGTGGGCAAAAACCCATATTTTTATATTTTAGATAGTTTAGAAGCCAAGGATATTGATAATCCTGAGGATTTTTTATTTTGCGAGTCTATTTATAAATCCAAAAACTTATGAGCGTAATTAATAATTTTAAGTTAAATCAGGATCAACATATATCTAAGGTATGCAATAAGTTAATCACCTTTATAAAATCTTTTGTTAAAATAAAACCTATAAAAAATTTAAATAAAGAATTAGAAAAAATCACTGAAATTCCATTAGAAATATTGAATAAAAAAGTTTATCAAATTTTGTATAGAGATTATAAATTTAGAGAAAATCAATTTAAAAGATATAATGTTAAATCAATAATTATTGATTTTTTTAATTTTAATTCCATCGTATTTTTAAATCTTTTAAGTTTTTTTTTTTACCAAAAAAAAAACCAGAAAAAATATAATTTAATATGTGATCATGTTTTCGACCAGACCGACGTAGATAGATATACTCAAATAATAAAACAATTTAACACAGTATGCTTAATTGGCTCATATAAAAGTAAAAATAATATAAAAAATGAAGAATATTTTATTTACAAAAATTTATTTTTTGGTTTTTCAGATATTAAATTTAAAACAAGATTTTTGCTTATTTTTTTTGGATTTAAAATATTTTATCTCTCAATTATAAATAGAACAAATTATTTAAGAATTTATGTATTATTGATTTATGATTATCTAAAAAGTAACCATATATTAAGTAAGATTGTTTCTAAATATTATTTTACATATAAATTTTATGATACCTCACCAATTTTTGATTATTTTTTTAAAAAAAATGGTGGTAAAGTTTATTCTTGTTTTCAAAAAAATCTTCTTGCTTATCCATTAAGCTGTTTTGTCTATGCAGATATTTTATTTACCCTAGGTAAGGGACAGGGTAGAATTTGTAATAAACTTGGTGGAGTTGTAAAAAAAACTATCCCTGTTGGTTCATTAACAATGGAAAGCAAATGGTTTAATAAAAAAAAAGATTTAAAGAATGTGCCAAAAGCAGATATTTTAATTATAGGAATTAACACTATAACATGTGACCATCACTATGCAGATAAGGACTATGAAGAAACTTATTATGGTAATTATCTTCTTTGGTTAAAAAATCTATCAAAAGATTTTCCTAACAGAAGAATTATAATTAAACATCATTCAGATTATTCCATTGACCCAAGAGAAAAAGAAATATTAAACAAAACTGGAATAAAGATACAAATAGATAACTTAAGTGCTAATTCAACATACGCTTATATGTTCAAAAGTAAAATTATTTTATCTTTCGCATCAACTATGATTGTTGAAGCATTGGGACATAATATTAAGGCTTACTTTTTAGATCCAAATCTTAAAAACCAACAATTCCTTAGTGATGTCCAAAAAATAAAAAATTTTAGAATATCGTCTTATAATAAGCTCAAATTAAAGATAACTAAATTTAAGCAGAAAAAGACAATTATCAAGAATAAAGATAGTTTTTGCTTAAAAAGTAATAACACATCATTCAAAATATCAAAAAATTTAATAAAAAGTAATTTTAATTAAAATACTAACTAACATTTTTTATTTTTTTTAAATAACTGCCCCAAGAAGTAATTAAACTTTTTTGATCTTTTACACAAAATTTTTTTAAAAAATTTTCTATAACCCTCTGTTTTTTTTGGGAGTTCCAAATTACATCAATATTATCCCAATTATGATTTAAATATTTTATTAAAGTATTAATATTATCAAAAATAACTTTATTTTTTCTTAATAATTCATAATCTCTTTTAAAATAGTTAAGTGGTTTAAATATCTTCTTATAATCACAAACTAAAAAAGTTGGGCCAGTTGACAAAGCCTCAATAAATGCTGTTTGAGGGTAATCACAAATTACCATTTTTGATTTTTGAAGATTTTTTTGAAATGATTGATTTTTTAAAATCTTCTTCTTACTTAACAAATTAAAGATATTTTCTTGTAATCTTTGGTCTTTTATATTTTTTGGCGCATAAAAAAACCTGTCGTATAAATCTCCTCTTAATCTTTTTTTAATATATTCTAAATTTTTAAATGTTTTGTCATCATCTGATGTATGCAAGTATTCAGCCACCCGACAAGGAAATTTTTTTTTTTCAAATCCAACGTAAGTAATTTTATTACAATTTTTATTTCTTATTATAAAGTTTTCAAATATTTTTGGATTTGGTAATTCTTTTTTATTATACTTTTTAATCCATAGAATATTTTGATCAGAGAACATCTTGTCATATTTGTAAAGTAAGTTTGAATTATACTGATGATTTCCACCATGCTCTGAAACAATAATTTTACAACCATGATTATGTCTTCTTAGTAAGCTCCATAATTTAAATTTGTCATTATGATAGTGTTCTCCTGCACATAAAATTGTGTTTGGGTTGAGATTTATCTTGTCCAGCTTAATTATACTTTCTTTAAAATTTTCCAAGAAGTCCAGAGGAATATCATTAATAATATTTTTTTTAATAAAATTTTCAAAAGTATTTGTATGTTTAAAATTGAAATTTTTTGGATTTCTGTTTAATTTATCTTTCATAAAAAAAAAATATTTTTTGTCCTTAAAAAAATAAGAAAAAATTCCTGGTAATTGAGATAATTTTAAATTAATTTTTATTAAATTTTTAAAATTAAAAACTGATGTTATAAATATTTTATTTTTTTTGATAATCTTTGAGAAAATAAAAGAATAAATAATTAAAAAAATATCTTTAAAAGAAAGTTTATTTTGAAGATTTTTATTTAGATCAAAAGTATTTTCCCTCTTTTTTTTATCTACAAAATTGAATTTTTTCTTCATATGATGGATAATTTTATTAATTAATAAATAATTGAAATAATCCGACGTAGAAACAAGTTCATAAAAAGTTGTAGTATTTTTGATGTAAATATATTTTTGATTAGTAAAGTTTATGTAATATAATTTTTCTTTTTTAGATACTTTTTGAACCTGGTTCCATCTATAATAATAAGCACTTAAATAATATTGCAACCATACCCATATAAAATTTTGCCAAAATTCTTTTTTGTAATTAGTGCGGTTAGCTTTATTTAAGTAATGAGCTAAAGATAAACTTAAACGTTTTGTTAGATTATTAATATAATAAGCTTTGGATTCAAAGTTAAGTTTATTTATTTTATTAATTTTCTTGATACTATTAGAATTTAAACACCAGTCACCTAAAGGAACAATTTTTTTAGAATTTAAATAATTCTCTTCAATGCATGTTGTAATTAAATATTTTTTTAACATTTTGAGATGAAAAATATGTTGAAATATACCTCAAAGAAGAATATTGTTCAACTGTTGAACAGAGCATTATGAAATATATACCTTATAATCGGCAATTAATAGAAAAAGACGATATTAAAACAATCGTTAAAGCCGCTAAGGGAGAATTAATTACTACGGGTAAATACGTAAAAAAAATTGAAAAGGAATTTAAAAAAAAATTTAAAGTAAGGCACGCTATTTCTTGTAATAGCGGAACATCTGCTCTCTATTTAGCATTTAAATCTATGAATTTAAAAAAAAATGATACCGTTATTATGCCAGCAATTAATTTCGTAGCTGCAGCAAATATCGCGACTTCATTTGGCGCAAAAATATACCTCACAGATGTAGATCCTTTGTCAGGACAGATGACTCCACAAAATTTTTTAGAATGTGTAAAGAAAAATAGAATTAAAAAGATTAAATTAGTAATTTCAATGTATTTAGGAGGTCATACCTTTTTTACTAAAGAATTTTATAAATTAAAAAAAAAATTAAAATTTATTTTATTAGAGGATGCATGTCACGCTCTTGGAACTTCTTATGAGTTAAATGGTTCAAATTTTAAAATTGGATCATGTCAACATAGCGATATTTGCATTTTTTCATTGCATCCAACTAAAATAATAACAGCTGGAGAGGGAGGCATAGTATTAACAAATAAAAAGTTTTTTTATGAAAATGCTATTTTAGCGAGGAGTCATGGTATGAAAAGAATAGTTTTAAAAAAAAATTTAAGTGTTGAATATGATGTTATTTTAAATTCACTTAATTTTCGATTAAGTGACTTAAATGCTGCTCTTGCATTATCACAACTTAAAAAATTAGAGAGATTTGTTATTGAAAGAAGAAAATTAGCTAAAGAATATTTTAAAATATTAAAACTTAACAGATTATATACATTACCAAAAAAAATTTTCTTGAAGAAATCAGCATGGCATTTGTTCCAACTAAATTTAAATATATCAGAAAATAAAAAAAAAAAACTAATAACTTTTTTACATAAGAATAAAATTTTGACTCAACTTCATTATAAACCGATTTATAAGTTCCGTGTGTTTAAAAATTTAAGTAGGGCTTCAAATATAAAATTTTTGGGTGCTGAGAAATTTTACAAAAAAACTCTAAGCATTCCACTTCACCTTCATTTAACACCAGAAAAAATTAAAATAATAAGCAAAAAACTAAATAATTTGTTAAAAAAAATAGCTTAATATTTTGACATAATGCACAATTAATGTATGTTCAATAATTGAACACATGAACAAAGACTTTTTTGAAATACTGAGAAAAATCCATAATAATCCTATTGCAACTCAAAGACAAATAGCGAAAGAGTTGAATTTTAGTTTAGGCAAAATAAATTATTGTCTTCAAGCGTTAAAAAAAAAAGGATTGATAAAGATTTCAAATTTTAACAAGTCTAAGAATAAAATAAAATATATTTACGTCCTCACCCCTAAAGGGATTACCGAAAAAACTAATATCACCTTAAGATTTTTAAAAGAAAAAATCAAAGAGTATGAGGAGCTTAAAAAGGAAATAGGAAAATAATTTTAATGAATTTGTTAAATAAAACTTTAGGCTTGTTGAACATTAAAGAAAAAAAACTGATTTACTTTTTATCTATTTTGTTTGTGCTATCCATGTTGTTGGAGGTAATAAGTCTTGGCGCAATTATTCCAATAATATCAACTTTATTAGATCATAATGAACTTGGAAAAAACTTAAATTTTTTAAATAATATATTTTTTATAAATTTAATAAGTAATTTAGAAATAACTTATATTTTTGCTTCTTTTATAATAATTTTTCTTATCAAAAATGTATTTATTTACTGTACATGGATATTTAAATCATTTGTTCTAAATAAAATAACAGCAAGATTGTCAAAAGAAATATTTCAACATTATTCATTTTTAGATTATGAAAATTTTACTGAAAAAAAAACTGCTGAAATGGTAAATATAACCTCAAATATTGTTGATACATTCAAAGAAACACTTGGGAATATAATAATCTTATTTTCTGAGATTGTAGTTTTTATTGGAATAGTAACTTTTTTAATACTTATTGAACCTAAAAGTATCTCATTAATTACATCAATAGCTTTATTTTTAAGTCTTTTGTTTTATTTCATAAATAAAAATATTCTTTCTGAATGGGGTAAAAAAATTAAGATTAATCGTGAAGGAAAATTACAAATACTATTTCAAAGTTTAAGTTCAATTAAAAATATAAAAATACTTAATAATCAAAATTTTTTTACAAAAACTTATAATTATTTTAATTTAAAGGAATATAAATTTATTCATCTTTCTACTGTCGTAAGTATTTTACCGAGATATATATTTGAAATGATGGGCGTCTCATTAATTATTATTTCAATAATTTTCATGACAAAAATAAACATTCCAAAAAATGAAATTATAATTATTTTATCAATTATAGGTTTAGCATCATTTAGGGTATTACCTGCGGTAGCAAGAATAACAAATTCACTTTCATTAATTAGATTTTATAAATATAGTGTAGATGTAATACACTCAGAATTGAGAAAAGATAGCCAGTTTTCTAATTCAAATAATATTTTAAAAGATAAAGTCTATGAATTTAAAATTTTAAATTTTAAACAAGTTTCCTTTGTAAGAAAAAGGAGCAAAAAAAGAATATTAGATAATATTGATTTTACTTTAAAAAGAGGTGAGAAAGTTGGAATTAAGGGTTTATCAGGTTCAGGAAAAACTACTTTTGTTGATATTATATGTGGACTATTAAAACCTACAAGTGGGCAGATAATTTTGAATAGTGAATTTGATTTATCAAAGTACAATGGCACAACACCAATAAATATCGGGTATGTTCCGCAAAATATTTTTCTTACCAATGACAGCATAGAGTCTAATATCGCTTTTGGTTTTGATAAAGCTGAATTTGATTATCAAAAAATAATCGAAATAATGAGAATTTGTAAACTTGAAAAGTTTATTGACAAGAAAAAAATCTTATCTCCTTTAAATCTTGGTGATGGAGGAAGCAATTTATCTGGAGGTGAAAAACAGAGAATAGGAATAGCAAGGGCAATTTATAATGAACCTGAAATCCTAATATTTGATGAATTTACAAGTTCTCTAGATCCAGAAACTGAAGCAAAAATATTAGAGAATTTAAGTAGTATCACTAAGAATATAACTTCAATTTTTATTTCTCATAAAAAATCATCTTTATTAAATTGTGACAAAATTTATGAGTTTAAAGATAAAAAAATTTTTGAGGCTAACAATTAACATAAATTTTTATGAAAAATGAAATTAAAAAAAAAATTATAATTGGAACTGCACAATTTGATAAAGATTATGGAAAACTATTCAGACAACCACAATCACACAAAAAACAAATAAATAAAATGTTAAATTATGCATTAAGTAAAAATCTCAACTATGTAGATAGTGCAATAAATTACAAAAACTCAAAATATTTATCAAAATTTAATAATAACTTTAAAATAATTACAAAATTACCAAAATTACCAAAAAACAAAAATTACGATAAATGGATGGAAAATTTAATTAAAAAGAATCTTGAGGACCTAAATGTAAAAAAATTCTATGCAGTTTTATTTCATAATAATGACTTTTTAAAAGATTTGAAAAAAAAAAGAATAATTTCCGCAATTAAAAAATTAAAAAAAAAGAAATTATGCCAAAAAATAGGCATATCGATCTATGAAAAACAAGAAATTAAAAAACACCTTAATATTTGGAAGCCTGATATTATTGAATTGCCTTATAATATTTTAGATGGTCGATTAGATGACAGTTATCTTAAAAAATTGAAAAAAAGAAAAATTTTAATTTTTGCTAGATCAATATTTTTAAAAGGACTGATATTAAATACATCTAATGATAAATTCTTTAATAAATGGAAAAAAATTATAACCGAATGGAAAAACTGGTGTTTAAAAAATAAACTTTCACGATTAGAAGTTTCTTTAAATTATGTAATTCAAAAACCATTTATAGATAAATTAATTATTGGTGTAGATAATGTTAAAGATTTGAGAGAAATCTTAGCCACTAAAATAAGAAAAAAAATAAAGCTCCCTAATTTGAAATCTAGAGATCGAAATTTAGTTAATCCACACAATTGGAAAATGAAATGAAAACTATAGCTATTATTCAGGCAAGATTAGACTCATCAAGGCTTCCAAATAAAGTTTTACTTAAAATTGGTAAAAAATCTATAATAGAAATTATAGCTGAAAAACTTAAACGATCTAAAGAGTTGAATAATTATGTATTTTGCATTCCAAATGACAAAGAAAATAAATTTTTAAAATATTATTTAAAAAAAAGAAATATTAATTTTTTTTTAGGAAGTAAAAAAAATGTTCTTGACCGATATTACAAAACAGCAAAAAATTTTTCAGCAGATATTATTGTAAGATTAACTTCTGATAATCCCTTAATAGACGTTAATTTAATGGATAAGATGATATCAAAATTTAAGAAAAAAAAATTAGACTTTTTAGATAATAATTCACCAAGTACATTTCCAGATGGATTAGATGTCGAAATTTTTAATAAAAAAATTTTAAATATAACAAAAAAGAAAGCACGTTCATCTGATGATTTGGAGCATGTTACTCTTTTTATGAAAAGACAAAAAATTAAAAAAGAAAATTATTTTTCAAAATCAAATTTTTCTAATTTAAGATTTACTATTGATGATATAAAGGATTATGAGAATATATGTAATGCTTTTGAAGATATTAAATTAAAAGCTTTAAATTGGAAAAAATTAATTAATTATTTAAATAAAAATAAAACACTGAAAAAAAAATTTATCGGCAAAAGAAACTATGGATTAACATTAAATAAAGGTCAAAAACTTTGGTTACATGCAAAAAAATTGATAGGTGGAGGTAACTCAATGATCTCAAAAAATCCCGAACTTTATCCATCAAAAAATTGGCCTGTTTATTTTTCAAAAACAAAAGGTTGTGCCGTATGGGATCTTGAAGGGAAAAAATATCTCGACTTTACAACTATGGGAGTCGGTACAAATATTCTTGGGTATAATAATCAATCTATTGATAATAAAGTTATCAGATCAATAAAAAGTGGAAATATTTCTTCCTTAAATAGCAAGGAGGAAGTCGAGTTAGCTAATGAGCTTTTAAAAATTGATACATGGGGCGATAAAGTTTGTTTTGCAAGAACAGGTGGAGAGGCAAATGCAATAGCAGTTAGATTGGCAAGATTAAAATCACAAAAAAGAACAAAAGTTTTGGCTTGTGGATACCATGGATGGCATGATTGGTATTTAGCATCAAAAAATAGTGATGAAAAAAATATCCGCAATCATCATTTACCTTTTTACTCAAATAAAGGTATTCCATCTAAATTAAAAGGCACTATAGAGTTCTTCACTTATAATAACTTTAAGGAGTTTTTAGCAAAAATAAAATCAGATAAAAAAATTGGTATTATAAAAATGGAAACCATGAGATTTGAATTACCAAAAAATAATTTCTTAAAAAAAATTCAAAAAATTGTTAATGAGTATAATTTAATTTTAATTATAGACGAATGTACTACCGGTTTCAGAGAAAATTTTGGCGGTTTATACTCAAAATATAAATTAAAACCAGATATTGTTATATATGGAAAAGCGTTAGGAAACGGTTATCCAATTACTGCTGTAATTGGAAATAAAAATATTATGCAAAATTTTAATAAATCATTTATTAGCTCAACATTTTGGTCAGAAAGAATTGGTTTTGTGGCTGGTCTAGCTACTTTAAATACCATGAATAAAGAAAAATCATGGAAAAAAATTACTGATACTGGAAAATATATTCAATCGAAATGGAAGTTGTTAGCAAAAAAATATAATCTCAAAATTACAGTAAATGGACTACCTTCATTAACTAATTTTGTTTTTAAAAGTAAAAATAATAAAATTTACATCTCTTTAATTACTCATGAGATGCTTAAAAAAAATATTCTAGCAACTAATACAATTTATGTAAGTGTAGCACATACAAGAAAACTCCTTTCAAAGTATTTTTTAACTCTGGATAAAGCGTTTCAAATAATTAAAAAAGAAAGAATAGAGGATATAAAAGAAAGAATAGGGTATATAAATTATAAACAATTTAGATTAACCAAATAAACTAGAAAGGAAAAAATGTTTAAAAATAAAACAATACTTATCACCGGTGGAACCGGAAGTTTTGGAAAAAAATTTGTAAAAACAGTTCTTAAAAAATACAATAATTTTAAAAAACTAATTATTTTTAGCAGAGATGAGCTTAAGCAATTTGAATTATCTAACGAATTAGATAGTAGTGATCAGTCTAAATTAAGATATTTCATAGGTGACATCAGAGACAAAGAAAGACTTTCTAGAGCCTTAAGAGAGGTAAATATTGTTGTACATGCAGCTGCATTAAAACAAGTTCCTACCGCAGAGTATAATCCAGTTGAATACATTAAAACAAATGTAATAGGCGCTCAAAATCTAATAGAAACTGCGATCGATAATAAAGTTGAGAAACTCGTAGCATTGTCTACAGATAAAGCTGCGGCGCCGATTAATTTGTACGGTGCTACTAAACTTTGTAGCGACAAATTATTTATTGCTGCAAAAAATTATGCAGGTTCAAGCAATATAAAATTTTCGATTGTAAGATACGGAAATGTTTTAGAGTCACGAGGCTCAGTAATTCCTTTATTCAAAAAACAAATGAAAAAAGGATTTTTAAATATTACTGATTCACAAATGACTAGATTTGCAATTACATTAGAAGAAGGGGTTAATATGGTTCTTTGGACAATAAAAAATTCTTTAGGTGGAGAAATTTATGTTCCAAAAATTCCTTCTTTTAAAATTATCGATTTAGCTAAGATTATGTCTCCTTCATCAAAAATAAAACATATAGGCATCAGAAAAGGTGAAAAGATAGACGAAGAGCTTATCACCCCGAGCGACTCTTTTATGACTTATGATCTTGGAAACTATTACGCAATTATTGCTGATGATGGTTTAAAGAATATAAAGAATTTTAAAAGGAAATTTAAAACATTTAAAAGAATTAAAGAAACTTTTTCATATAATTCAAAGAATAATCAAAATTTTTTACGAGGGGGAAAATTAAAAAAATATCTAAAAAAACATGCAGTAATTGGCTAATTTTAAATTAAAAGTATGAAAGAGAATATATATTGGAACAGATTTTATAAAAATAGTAAAGCCCCAATTAAATCAAGTTCATTCGCAAAGTTTGCAAAGACCAAATTAAAAAAAATTAATTTAGCAGTTTACGATATTGGGTGTGGAAATGCTAGAGATACAATATTTTTTTTAAAAAATAAAATTGATTGTTATGGTTTAGATGTTTCCAAAGAAGTAATTAATAAAAATAAAATTTCAAACATAAAATACAAAGAAAAATTTTTAAGAAAAAATTTTTGTAATTTTTTTAAAAAAAAATTAAATAAAAAATTTGTGGTTTATTCTAGATTTACATGGCATTCGATAAATTATAGTGATGAAAAAAAATTAATTTCTACATTGAAAAAAAATAAAAATTTTAAGTATCTATTTATTGAGGCACGATCTATCAAAGACAAGATTTATGGAAAAGGAAAAAAAATAGGAAAACACGAATTTATTACAAGTCATTATAGGAGATTTATTGATCCATTAATTTTAAAAGAAAAATTGTCAAAATTTACAAAAATAATTTATTTCAAAGAGTCAACTAATCTCGCTAAATATAAGAAGGAAAATCCATGCGTTATGAGAATAATAGCCAAAGCAAAATAGATAAAAATTTTGTAGAAATAATAAAATTACTTAATACACACAATATTGATTATTGGCTATGTCATGGAACTTTACTTGGAATTATTAGAGATAATGATTTAATAAAATGGGACCATGATATTGATATTGCAGTATGGAGCAATAACACAATTAAAAAAAAATTTTCAGATATAATGATAGAAAACAATTTTATTCTTAAAGAAAAATATTTAGTTGATGATGATTTGTTAACTTTTATAAAAGAAGGTGGTCGCGAGGTCGATATAAATTTTTACGATAAAAAATTTAATGGCAACAGTAAAGTTGCATACATTAAATGGCTTGTCCCAAAAAATAATATCATGAAATTAATTGATGCGCTTTCATCGTCAGATAAATATTTAGGAAAGGGAAGATTTTTAATTAATAGACTTTATTTT
>MDSV01201892.1_pt1 | contig 24166 bp, 23 predicted proteins | sample 810851 | NCBI WGS metagenome assembly MDSV01 (sample SAMN05326640, study PRJNA326480) | marine metagenome | isolation source: seawater | place: Atlantic Ocean: North East | collected 2012 | reverse complement strand
GTTGAGTAAAGAGCGGAGTCTCTGGGTGTTCAAGATGTGCTAAAATATGTGTTGCAACATCGCCTAGATAAACGACTTTACTCGGCAAATTAAACGATTTAGGCCTGAGCAATCCTGTTTCATTTTGGACGCGATGTCCTGCATTTGCTTTTCCCACTTGAGCATACACGACTACATTACAGTGGTCGGTCGCATAGTTGCCCATGCCCTTCGCGAGGGTTCAAACATCATCAATCCAACGCTTCGACTCTTTCATAACAAGAGAAGTATTGATGAATCGGACACGTTATGGACTCAACAGTGAGCCAATGTCAAAGAAGGGGAATTCAAAAATCGAAGCGTTAACAGCACTACCTGGAATAGGCGCCGCAACTGCTAAAAAATTGATTTCAGCAAAGATCGATTCCGTTTCAAAAGTAGCTTCTGCGGGTTCAAAAAAATTGCAAGATGCGGGATTAAGTGCAGCCGTAGCAAAGAAGGTTTCTGCTGCGGCTAAAGCCGCAGACAAGGCCGCTGGAGTTGCGAAGAAAACCTCCAAGAAAGCTAAGTCTGCTGCAAAGTCAACAGCTTCCAAATCGAAAAAGGCGGCCTCAAATGTTGCATCAAAAGCGAAATCGAAAGCAAAGAAAGCAGCTTCCAAAACCAAAGATGTAGCGAAAAAAGTTGTCGAAAAGGCGGCCTCAACAACCCCTGGTAAAAAGACCGTTAAATCATCAAAGTCCGATGACGGAAGGAAGGGGGTCACGCTACGGGTTCCTCGAAGCGTGAAAGATATGCCTTGGTTCAACAAGAAGTAATCCACTTCATTTTTCCGTTAGCATTGAAAACCGTCTTCTCTCACAGTTTCTCATGCCTCGGCGAAAATATGGGCGCTTACGCAAAACCGTCGAAATGCCTTCAAAGGAAAAATGCTCTCGATGCCGTTCAGGAAAATATTGCCCTATTGAGGGGCATAGCGGGCAAGAAATCAAACCTCATAGAGAATGGACAGGGCCGCCAACTGTGAAAAAACGTTCGAAGAAATCAAAATGATCTATTCGATGCCCAGAGAACTTGTTGATGGTGTGGATTCTATCAACTCATCAGGGGATTTTTCGGTGGCTGTGGCAGCCTCTTCCAATTTTTCTCTGGTTGCTTGAGCGCGGTGATAGACTTCGCGTAATGTTTGGTCTGAAATTTCAAGATACACTCGTGTTGTAGCAATACTGGAGTGACCAAGAAGACGCTGGATAGTCACCAAATCCGCTCCTCTTTCAAGAAGCCCTGTAGCGAAATTATGCCTCAGCACATGGGGTGTTAATTTTCCTTTAGGGAGCCCGGCTTCAGTCGCCAATCTGTCCATGAGTCGTTGTACACCTCGCGGTTGCAAGCGCCTTCCAGCAGAATTGAGGAGGAAAGCGAAATCATCATTTCTCACTCGAGCTTCACGAATTGGAATCCAGGCATCAATTCTTTCCAACGTTCGCTTTGTGAAAAGTACGATGCGGTCTTTATCGCCTTTACCGCCGTATACACGTGCAGAACCATCTTCAAGATCGATGTCGTTGCTGTCAAGGTTGCAGACTTCACTTACTCGTAGACCCGTGTCAAGCATCATCGTGACAATAATCGAGGCAGCAGGGTCTTCACTTTTCGCAGCAGCATCCAAAACCATCGTCATCTCTCTTTTATTGAGAGTTCGGGGGAGTCTTTTTCCTGAGCGAGCACGAACCAAATGGTCGGGCCAACGATGCCCAAGCCATTTCAACAGATGTCTGGCCGCCGCCAAACGGGCATTGTATGTTGTAGGGCGTAGGTCTGAAAGGCTGTGCGTCCATCGGTCGATACGTCCATTCAGAGGTTCCATTCTTTGAGCGAGGTCAAGAACGCTTAGCCCTTGGAAATCGGCCTCACTGAACACAGATTCGCCAGGTAATGTGGTTTCGATGAGACCTCGCAGACCACTTGCGTAGGATTTTTGGGTGTTTTCAGACTTGTTTTCAGACCTCAGGGTTTGCATGTAGCAATCGACCCAAGGTAGATTCTGCATGTGCACAAGCCGTGGTGGAAGGGAGACAGAGGCTTCGCTTAACCTCATTTGGCTCGGCCTCAAAGCCTTGCGAGTTCGCTCCTCTCTTCTCCGCATATTCATTGGCGTTCACCGCCTCCCGCCTAAGCGGGTGTGCATCCCGTGCTCCGTAGAGCAGACAACATGAAAATGAACTACCATATCAAACCACCGCGCGAAACCTCGAACGGGAAAAGCAGTATTCAACCGCTTCTTCAACGCCGAATCATGCATTGGTCTCTTCTCTATCAGGGAGAGAAAGGGCTTTCTGTGGCACATCAAGCATTGCTTGGCGCAGTGAACTTCTCAATTCTGTGAGCTCGCCATAACAAATCAGTACATCCTCATAACGCAGTTGAATTTCGTTGCTTGGATTCCACATCAATTCATTTTCACGTGAAAGGGCAAATACGGGTATTTCAGAATTTGAGTTAAACAAACTATCAAGCGGTTGTCCAACCAACTGAGGATGGTTGCGTATTTGCAGCGAAAGTACACCCGAGCCAGGGACAGTTCTCAGCAACTGGTCCAAATCGACATCCGAAAATGCGGTTTCGGATGTCACATAATCGATAATTTCGCTCGCAACATTGACTTCACTCGCTTTTTCAATCCCCTCAAGTCCTGGGGATGAATTTACTTCAAGCACGAGCGGACCATTTTTGGCTTCCAACAAATCGACACCGGCAATATGCAGTCCTAGAACTCGTGCAGCACGGCAAGCCGCTTCTTCGTATTCTGGTAGAAGATCTACTTTTTCGACCGTCCCGTTTAGATGATAATTGCTCCGGAACTCTCTCCCTCTTGCTCGTCGACGCATACTTGCTACAACTCGATCGCCAACAACCAAGGCTCGAATATCCTTGCCGTGCGATTCAGCAATATATTCTTGAATCAAGACCGCTCGACCCGTGAGCAATAATCCCTCAACAAGGTTCTGTGCTTCGCGAATTGTATGTCGAAGGAATACACCTTGACCTTGCGTTCCTTGAGTGACCTTGACCACAACTGGAAGGCCACCAACGAATTCAACAGCGGTTTCAACATCGATGATGTCACGAACATAGGTCGTGCGCGGTACTGGAATCCGATTTCGAGCAAGAATTTGCGAGGCATGAAGCTTGTCCCTGCTTTGGAGAATTCCAGCACCAGTATTTGCAGTCCATATTCCAAGTTGTTCAAGATGACGAAGAACCGCAACGCCGTGTTTGGTAATGGAGTGTCCGATCCGTGGAATGACAGCATCGTAATTGAACGGCCTACCGTTGTGTAAAACATCGATTGTCCCATCAGCAACAAACAGTGAAAATTTCATTGGATCTGCTACATAAGGTTCCAGTCCACGTTTTTTTGCCTCTTCAACAAGTCTTCGAGTGCTGTAGAGGCGTGGCCCTCTCGAAAGTATAGCAAGTCGGAGACCGGTGTCCGAATCTCCAACTTTGTCGGTCTTCTCCGAAGCGCCCTCCATGCTGCACGCTATTCCTCCGCGCCTTTCAAGTGCTCGCTTGAAATCGGAGTAAACATGTCCGAAGCAGATGAAGAGGCTGAAAGCGAACAAATCTCTGAAGATTTAGACCACGAAGAGGTCGCTGAAACCCTCACTCTTGAACAGCGACAAACCGAGCTCAAAAAATCTCGGTGGAATGTTTTTCTTTGGCTTGGTATTGCCGTTTTGATGTTTACTTTTGCTCTTTTTCCTATGCCGTTTGATGCCGATTATGACAATTTCACCAACTCTGCTGAAAAGGACATCGGATTTGTTTGGGGTCCATCTTTGCCTGGTGAAGATTTCATGGATGCATCAATTCGTCTTGATGTGACAGCAACAAACCCGCCGCGATGGTCAAACACAAGTATCAACGCCTTTGTTCTTCAATTGAACGATTGCCAGCAACAACTCGCACCGTTTACAGAAGAAGCCAAACTTGGTACCAATCACGCCTATCAATTCCAGAGTTTGGGAGATTTGATTGAGGGTGAAGAATATACGTTTGACTTTTCGGTTGACATTGGCCAATACTGCATTATTGTTCAATATTATAACGAAACAAGTGGAGAAGTGAACGGAAAGGACAGCAACGATTTGTCAGTTGATGGCAAGGTCTGGTCAAGCCAATCGATTGGTGGATTGCTAGGAATCCTCTGTCTATCTTTATCCGGCTTCGCATTTATTGGCGCTCAGAAACACGGCAAGCACGTCAAGTCCCTTCTTGAAAACGGAGATGAATCCACAGAAGAGAAGGTCCTCTCATCGATATCTGAGGCGAGAATCGCTGCGGGCCCTTCGGGAGCACCACCTTCGGCCCCGGGGCCGACGGGTCCTCCTTCTGGACCAACCGCCCCTCCAACTGCAACTGGCCCCTCAGGCCCCCCTTCATCGGCTGAAGCGCCTCAAACCTCTCCTGCAGTTGAACAAGCACCGTCCGAACCCGCGATTGATACGGCGCCGGCAACTCAGCAAGATGACGGGTCAGTTTTTGAAGCAGCAGAAGGCGGTTATTTTTACAAAAAATTAGCAGATGGCAACTATGAGCAGACCGTTTACGTTCAAGGCCCAGATGGAACATATTCTCCATATCAGGGCTAAGCCCTTGTCAACTTGTTTGACAAAATCGGCGTTTTTTGAGAAGCATTTGGGGTCATACTTGAAAGGGAAAGGCGACAGGCCCAATGTGAGGCTTTGTTATGTCGGCTAAAGAAACCTCATCTTTGACCGTTGCAAAACTCAAAGCATTGTGCATCTTGAATGACCTTCCAACTTCCGGTAAAAAGTCAGATTTGGTCGACCGGCTTCTCGAATTTGGACTCTCGGCCAAAGAGGTTGGCTTACCTGTCAAAGAAAAATTATCGACTGAAGAAACGGTTTCCGAGAAGAAAACACAATCGGAGGCTACCGAGGAAGTTGTGCTTTCTCTTGAAGACGAAGACACGCTTACTCCGGCCTTTGATGCATCTGAGCCGAATGAGGATTCGACTCCAGTTGCCTCTCCAAAAGAACAAATCCTCGAGGCTGAGATTTTGGATGCTGAATTCATTCCATCCGAGTCGAAGAAATTAGAAAAGTCAGTCGATTCCAAATCTCGGAAAAAAGAATTGGGTGAAAGTCCGAGCACACTCTTGGATATTGTTCGTAAACCTCAGGTTGCAGCGGTTCTACTGACAGTCATCATTCTCGGCGCTGGCGGCTATTATTACTTTGAAAACCAACTCGATTCCTTCACAGCAGAACAACTGCGCTATGGAGACAGCATGCAATATTTGATTTCGGGTGAAAATGAAGACGGTCTTGCATCGTTCATGGCAACTGAAGGTTTTGTTGAACTGGTAATGGACCAAATAGAAACAGAAGATGAAATTTGTAAAATTTCGCTTGAATTTGGGGGCACCGGTAGCCTTTCGATTACAGATGGAGGCGCTGAAGAACTGGTCAATGAAGGCGGGTCTAAAGACCGTTTAGGAGCTGTTCGAGTCGTTGGTGGGATGGGTGCTGAATGGCTCTCTGTCGAAACGGTGAATTCCAACAACCTGCAGCCATTTCGTGTTCATCGCCATTTATCGATTGGAAACATTTGCGACATTGGAGCGATTACAGCCTCTGGAACTGCCGATTTAACTTCAACTCAGTATACTGAACTGCGAAATCAAGATACGAAAGCAACAAAATTGGATTGGGGCTTTGATTTACCCTCTCCAATAGGCGAATATGAGGGTACTACGATGACCTATGGCGTAGGAGGATTATTAGGTGGCCTAGAGACACTTGCTCCAGGTTTAGCTTTGATGATGCAGCCGGTAGAAATCCAAGAATTGTTTGCGAACGATCTCATCGACCACGGCGCATCGGGGAGTAATCTGGGTTGGGACTGGCGAGTACTGGGCTCAGACGTCACAGCACAAGGGAGTCCCGCTTGGAAAATAGTAGCCACTCATCATGACATTGAGGCGTATTGTTTGGGTTCTGCAACAATGAACTTGTGGGTTGAGTCCGGAAATCCATGGGCTGCAAAACAAACTGTAGACGTTCTCATTTCAGAAAACCAAGTTGGGCAGTCAGGCTGTTCCCCAACATCTCAATTGTTGAATGATTATGTCCTCCCTGAAGGAGAACTTGAACTGCATCATACTTTCACCAAATCATCCCTTCAACGCGGACAAAAACAACTTGATTTGGGCAGGACATATGCATCGATTCCTTTGGCAAATCAACTTGGCCCCGACAGCGATGAATTGGAATCGTGGTCTGAATATGACCTTCATATGCCGGATGATTCAACCCTTCGCCAACATACATTTGAGGACGCAATCACTTGCTTAACTACCCATTGGCCAAACACCATCGCCCCTGCTGCCACCAGAGCGATGGAAGAGAACGGATACATTTGGAGAGGGGTAACTACCCAAATCTCTCCTTCGATTTCTCAATGGAACTTGTCGTGGGTTGCATCCGATGAGCAGGCAGGCTGGGTTCAATTCAATCTCACTGGACAACCAAGTCCAGAGACCTGCCAATTTGAAGAACGCGGAGTTCTTTCCGATACATCTCATAATAGAGAATCAATACCCAAAACATTGAATCTCACATCTTTAGAATCTAGGCTGAGCGATTCATCAAGATATCCGGTTCTTACGGGTAATGATCGATTCTTTACGTCATCAGGAACATATCATGACGATATTCAGGTTGGGTACTTGATTGCTGTACCCGGGAACGATATCGGCTCACTGCTCTCTCAGATTGGAGATGGTGGTGAAGGAGCAGTTACCATGGATTTGTCCAAAACTTGGGAGGAATCAGGCAAAACCAAGCAGTTGAATCTTCTTGCAGATGCAGAAGAAGGCCGCCTTGTAGGATGGAGCCTTCTGTCTTATTCAGAGTAATTATCTCCATTTGTCGGAATCCCATTGATTGTTCGTCGGCGGGACGTACTCTCCAACATCGTTGAATTTTGGGCCGCTGGGTATGTTGCCGATGGTCGCAGGAGGTAGAGCAAAACCTTGCGGGGCCCTTTTTGGTCTTGATACGGCTTTGGGAGAACTGTTTCTCCGAGTAAGCACAAGGACCAGCACCAAGACTGCTACAATGACACTCAACACAATGACCAAGCCATATGTTTCGAGTATAGAGACTTCGTCACCGTCGCCTGCTTCATTGACAATCTCTGAATCCTCTGTAGCGACGAGTTCAACAGGATTCCAAACAGTGTAAAACACCATCCAGTTTGTCTCTAAAAAGGTAGCATCTTCAAACAGCACTGCCTTTATCTCGTACGGGTTCGATGTGCCGTTTAGGGCACACAATTCTACTGAAAGTGGAGTGCTTTGCACTGTACAATTATGCATCTCTTCTGTGAACGTAAACCCTTGATGTATCACAGTGTCGTTTCTGTACCAGAGCACGGTAAGATTGAGTCGCTCAATTTCTTCTTGTTGCAGGGCAATATCAAGACTGAGCTCTAATTCTTGGTCCGTTGCATTGATAATGACATAGGACATTAACGGTGATGGAGTTATGTATTCTTGTCTGTTCACCTCTTCATCAATCTCCAGGTCACAATCATCGTCGAGTCCGTTCCACATTTCTTTGGCATCAGGGTACATTTGGGAATTGTTATCATTGCAGTCGCTAAACCAATAGAAACCATCCAAATCAGCGTCTGGGTCGAAAATCAATGGGTTTGATTGTGTCGATAGGACTTCTCTTCCATCATTTAGACCGTCACCGTCGGTATCGTTGTTGAAAGGGTCAGTCCCCAAGTCAAGAAACTCTTCGAAGTCGAGCAAACCATCCATGTCGGCATCTGTGCCATTGAAGTCCTCATCGATTTCAGAATCGCAATCATTGTCGATGAGGTCAAGAAGTTCTTGTGCATCTGGGAAAATGCTTGCGTTCGTATCGTTACAATCTTGGAACCAATAGAAACCATCCATGTCCGTATCGTTATCTTTAACCAAAGCATTGGTTGAATAAATCAAAATTTCTTCTCCGTCATCCAACAGGTCTCCATCGGTATCAGCCATGCTGATGCTCGTTCCGAAAAGATGGTATTCGCCAAAATCAGATAGACCGTCTCCGTCGGTATCGGTTGAGTTGAAACCTTCATCCCATTGACCATCGCAATCGTCGTCTACGCCGTTGAGAAGCTCCAACGCTCCGGGGTATATTTGGGGGTTTGAATCGTTGCAGTCGTTAAACCAGTAGTACCCATCTAAATCGAGATTTGGGTCCGCAACGTTAGGATCACTTCCGTAAAGGAGCACTTCTTCACCGTCTGTGAGCAAATCGCCATCGGTGTCTGGGTTGAGTGGGTCCGTTCCATTGACATATATCTCTACGCCATCAGATAATCCATCAGCATCACTATCTGCAACCAGCGGATTTGTCCCGTAGAGAAGGACTTCATCACCATCTCCTACAGTATCATCATCGCTGTCGTAGTCCTCAGGATCTGTACCGTAGACATTGGTTTCATTTGCGTTGGTGAGATTATCGCCATCTGTATCAATATCAAGTTCGGTCCCATAGACGACCAATTCCCAAGTATCAAGAGTTCCTACATCGTTGTTGCCTTGGTCTTCGACGGTTAGTGTCCATTCACCACGGCTGTCTTCGTCCCAATTATGAACGGTAGAAAACCTCCAATCGCTGAAATCGTTTCCATCATCATCATGCTTTTCGCTAAGTATGCTTTGAGTACCTGAAGGGCTTGTTAGTATGATTTCGAGGTCTCCTCGAAACTCGTGTGTTATGTCGACAATAACGTCCACATTTTCTACCAGAATTGGTTCAGTAACCGTTGTGTTTACCGACACATAATTCGGACTGTTATCGGGAATATTGCATTGTGTGCAAGATAGAGTACCGGATGAAAATGAAGTTTCCACATCGACATTTGACCAATTTTCAGCCAGTGCGACTGCAGCCCCAGCGTCAATGACTCCAAATCCGTATTTATGGCTGACCTCGTGGTTGGCGCCGTTTGTCCCCCACGATGAATCTGAGGCATCATTTTGGCGAGATGAGTGGACAAGAATGTGCTGCACATCTCTCCAAGTAAGATTTGAATTGGCTTCAAGCATCAATGCTATGACGCCCGAAACCAATGGCGTGGCAGAGGAGGTACCTCCGTATGTGTTGGTATAGTCGCCAGTTGTGTAACCTTCTGAACCTTCAATATCGGTTGTAGTGATGGCTTCTCCATCGCCGTTTGAAGGAGCAGCAACAAGAATATTTGCGCCAGGCTCAGCGTAATAGGATTGCACTCCATTGTGTGTTACAGCGGTAACTGCGATGGTATATCTTAGGTTTGCGTATCCATCGTAATTGGAATTATCATCGTCATCTAAACCGTTTCCTGCAGCCCACGTAATGATGTTTCCAAGGCCGTTTCTACCAATTTGAGCGTCGTTTTCCATCGCAGCCAACATCAGCGGACCTGGGCCTGCAAGCGTTTCACCGTCATCACTTGGCCCCCACGAGTTTGAGTAAATATCGATATTTTGGCGCTCATGGGACAGCGCAGAAGATTCACGGGTGTCGGTTGTGCTGCAAGAAATAAGTTGCAATCCAGCAAGGCCGGCTCTTGGAGCGGAGCCACTGATGCCGATGTTGTTGTTTCCAACGCCGGCAGCGACGCCAGCAGCAGCGGTACCGTGTGCTCGTGGTTTGGAACTTGTTGGTTCAGGAGTGGGGTCTCCATCGTTACTACAGTAATCGTAATCGAGGGATGATTCGTAATAATTATCAAGATCAGGATGGTTCCAATCCAGTCCGTCATCAACGATTCCGATGACAATTCCACTACCTTTGTAGGTGTTCCAAGCACCGGTAATATTGACATCTTCACCGCTCACTCCGCCGGTTTGTCCAGTATTCTGCAAGTGCCATTGGTCGGAGAATTTTGGGTCGTTGGGCACCCAACGTGGATGCATTTCATTCTCAATCAGTGGATATGCCGTTTCAATTTCACCTTCCTGAATCATTGTTGTGAATTTTTGTGAAGCGGTTTGAGGGTCAGCATCAACAATCCATGCTCCTTGAAGCTCATCAGCCGCAATGCCTTGTTGGTATTGTGAAATGACGACCCACTGTTGTGCGGAATGAAGTTGTTCTTGAGTGTAGGTCGAAAGGTCGCTTTTTTGCCTCAAAGACGCCTGAACCGCTGGCGAATACGTCTCAATAACTGTGTTTTCCTCGACTATGTCAGTAGAAGAAGTGGATGCTTGAGAATGTGTAGCGGTAGCGATGGGAGCGCACATCGAGGCCAACAACACAAACAGTATTGTTACGACGCGCATATCTGTCGGTTGAATTGGTTCCATATTAGCACTATCTCCTCAGTGATTCCATATTTCCTGATAAACGGATTGAGGCTTCTAAGAGCGATTCATTTGGTTTTTTGAGGGAGCGGATATAGTTGGCTATCGTATGATGAGAGTGCCTTAAATCGTCGAGAGAACCGACCCATTCAAGAGCATTTTTTGGTTTTTCAAGCGCCACAGAATCTGAATCATGAACGCTCCATTCAGAACAACCATCTCCCGAATTTGAGGCAATTTGAATACACCATTGTTGCGGAAGCGGCGAGTTTGAACACTGAAGGTTATGCCGTTCACTGTATCGAACAATGCAATCTTTGGAAACATAGGCGACGCCCATTTCATTTAACGCTTCGATAGACGCCTCATCTTCGGCACCATGCTGAAACCATACAAGGGGGAAATTTTTTTTCTCAAATCGTAATATGAGATTTTTTACCACTTTTCGTGCTCTTTTAGGAGCGAGAAAAAGTACCACGACCTCGGGAGTTAAACCATCATCGAGATTTGGTCGAATGGGAAAACCGTCGATTGTCGCTCCGGCATCATTTGGATGGACAGGGGCAACCGCCCATCCCCTTCGTTTAAGTTCGTGAACAGCAGTATGTGCAGGTTTGTCTTTTTTCAATCCCGCTCCGAAGATGTGGATTGTTTGAGAGGAGGACAGAGTTGTCGAAAGCTGCTCAATCGCATCGACATCACTGATGTTCATAGGCCAATTTTCATCAACGCACTTATCAAAACTTGTTCATGTGTACCGACACTATTTCATCTGTATGTTTCAAATCATTCTACCTCTAGGGACTTCCATGACCGACCAAAAGCGCCCTCCTCACGACCGTGGGCATGAGTTGTGGACTGCTGAAGGAGGGCCATCTCGGATGTTATTGGCAAGCATCGACCGGTGGGTCAACGCTCTGCTAGCAGACGACGGAATCACGATGCCTTTCATGGGAGGTTCACAAAAAATTGACGCTGTAATTCTTGCACGTTCCGACGGCATAGTCGTTGGAACCGCAGCAATTGACCATATGATACAGATTTGGGCTCCTTCTCTCAAAATTTCATGGAAGGCAGGGGATGGAAAAAAGGTTTCAAAAGGCGATGAAATTGCAGTCATAAGTGGTGAAAGGGATACCCTGCTTGGGATGGAACGGAGTATGTTGAATCTCCTTGGGCAATTATCGGGAATCGCTACTGAGGCAAAACGATGGTCGGCCCGAGCGCCTGGTCAAATTGCATGTACTCGTAAGACTACATGGGGTTTGCTGGATAAATGGGCTGTACATTTAGGCGGCGGCCTCACCCACCGTCTTCATTTGTATGACGCCAAGATGTTGAAGGAAAATGACCTTGCTTCGATGTATGAAGAACATGATGATCATTCAAGTAGAATCGTTGCATTCCTTCAAGAAATTTCAAACGAGAATTGTGGCGCCTTTCTTGAAGTGGAAGTTCGTGAAGACAAAGAAGCAATTATGGCTGCAGCAGCGTGGGCTCAACGTCAGGATGAAGATAAGCCAAAATTGGTCATAATGCTTGATAATTTTGGCCCGGAACGTAGTCGCGATATTGCATCACAATTAACGGAAATGGGTCTTCGAGAGCACGTTTATTTGGAAGCCAGCGGAGGCATAGTCTTCTCTCAACTCGATGAATGGCAAGAAAGTGGAATCGATGTATTATCGACCAGCGCAGTGAACCGTGGCGTTCCTCCACTCGATTTATCGATGATTGTCGACGGTGCTTGAGGGAGTCCCATGACCAAAATTGCGGCAGATCCTTCGCACCCACGGTATCAGTCTTTACTGCTTAGGCATCGGTTAGAAGAGGCAGAAAAGAAGGGCATGCTTGCAGGAAGCGCTTTGATTGCACATGGCCGTGGCGAAGCTTTCGACTACTTACTTGGTGAACAAACCATTCCAAGTGCGATGAACGCAACCCAACACGCCCTCTCACTTCTTCAATCGGCTCGAAGACCTGTTATCAGTCTGAACGGAAATGCAGTTGCTCTTGCTGGGAAGGAATTACTGCAACTCGCACACAAATTGAACTGTGCAGTCGAAGTTAACATCTTCTATCGTACACCCGAACGCATGGAATCTTTGCTGAATCACCTTGCAGAAATCAATCAACAGGAATCTCTCGGAGTCGAAGTTTTGGGAGCAGAACCAGATGCTCGAATTCCAGGCTTGGAGGGGCCTCGAGCGAGTTGCACACGAAGTGGAATTTATGATGCAGACGTCATTCTTGTGCCTCTTGAAGACGGAGATCGTTGCGAAGCGCTTGTAGCCATGGGCAAAACAGTGGTCGTCATCGATTTAAATCCGTTATCTCGTACCGCACAAACAGCATCTGTGACAATTGTAGACGAATTGACTCGAGTGGTTACCAACATGATTTTTTTGCTCGAATCATCTGAAAAAACCACACCTACAGATTCGTATGATAATCAAGAGATTGTTCGACAATCTCTTGACCACATCTTGACCTTTTTTGAATCATAACCTCATTTTACTTACGTAAACAGCGTTTTTTTCATTTTTGCCGGCAAACATTTTTTATTCCAGTTTTTTGAATAATCAGCCAAATGGGCGAGAATCCACCAATGAATCCTAAAAAAAATAAGTTTGGGACATCAGTTTCGTTTGACCTTGAAAAATCACCGGGTCCAAAGCGACGTGAAAAGAAGCAACCTGAGCAAAATCTAGAGGCAGCAGTTGAGGTTGTCAAACCCTCCTCTGCTGAAGTTGAATGCCCGGGCTGCGGCCATGGAATTTCGGAAGATGAATGGCTTGAAGCATTGGTTGGTTTCGTTTCAGGAGTGAGAGATTTTGAACTCGGCAATCCTGTCCGCGCTCGAATTGTTCAAACTTTGAGAAATTCGGTGAGCAATATGGACACCCCACATCCTCGAGATGTATGGGAGGTGAGTATTGTGAATCGTTTGATGGAAGAAATAAAACGCATTGTGCAGGCCGAAGTACTTCGAATATCCAACGATGAGATGGAACAGAAATTTTCAATTACCGAGGTTCAAGAAATGATGGAAGCTACTGAGAGAGAAACTCGAATGTCGATGGTGAATGAGGTATGGGGCGAAGCAGTTGTACAGGTTCAAGCTGCATTAGAGCCCGAGTTACGTAAACAAATAGAAAGCGAATTGTGGGTGGAATTTGAGGCAGAACTTCGCCGGCGCCAAGCCTCTTAGAAGCGTTCTTGCAATTTAGTCGAAAGACGTTCTGCTATACTTTTGCCAATTCCTGAACAGGATGCATCTCCACCCAAATCATAGGTGAGTCCCTTTCCTTGTTTCAAGTGATCTGCAACGCTCTCATCAATCAATGAGCCGATTTGAATGAGTTCTTGGTCGTTGTTCTTACGTCCAAGCCAATCCATCATGAGTTGGATAGAGTTGATGCTCGCGATAGGATTCACTTTGTTCAATCCTGCATATTTTGGAGAAGAACCGTGGACAGGCTCAAAGAAAGCATTTGAATCTCCAATGTTGCCGGATGCAGCCATCCCCATGCCTCCTTGAAGTACCGCTCCGAGGTCAGTGGCTATGTCTCCAAACATGTTTGAAGTAACGACGACATCGTAACTTTCAGGGCTTCGTGTAAGCCATTGAGTGAACGCGTCAATGAATCCATAGTCCAATTCAGTGTTTGGATAGTTTTGTGCAACTTTTTCAAATGTACGTCGGAACAACTGACAACCGCGAGTAACGTTTGACTTGTCGATACACGATACACGCTTTTTTCCATCAATAGGTGCCCCGTTACGTGTCTCTGCGATTTCAAAACCCATTCGTATGAGTCGTTCACTTCCGTGTTCGGAGATTGGTCGAGGGTCATAGGCGATTTCACCTTCCAGTCCGGGGAAAGTCATTTCTGGGGGTTCGTAGGGAGGACGCCCCATTGCGCGGTCTGCACTTCTTCGAAGTAAAGAATGATACAAACCCTCAGTATTTTCGCGCAGAATGGTCATGTCAACCATTCCTGGTTGCCATATTTGAGTAAATTTGCCATGGACTTTGTGCGGTACCCCCTCATAGAGTTTAATCGGCCTTAAATTTGCATAAAGATCCAGTCCGCTACGTAGGCCTAGGATGACAGAGCCACCAGCAAGGTCGCCGTTCGGCAAAAATGCTCCAGGGTGACCGATTGCTCCCAGATAGAGGGCGTCGGCTTCATCGCGACAGAAATCGAACGAACCTTCCGCCCATTCTTCACCGGTTTCTTTGTAGTGTTGTCCTCCACACTGGATGACAGTTTGTTCAAATCCTTGATTCGTGTTTTGCTCTATGGTATCAAGAATACGTTGGGCTTCAAGTGCCACTTCCCGTCCTGTTCCATCGCCCGGTAAAACGCCAATTCGATAGTCAGCCATGTTTTTTCGCACGGGCAACCCCTACATGAATACGCCCCCCTTTGAGCAATGATATTCATGTTCAGAACAAACGGAATTTTCACGGTTGGCGCTTGTAAAAGGGGAATGACCATTGGAAACCATTTCCGCACTAGAACTGAGCACAGCGAATGGTTTCTGCAATGGAATCAAAGGTTTGAATCCCACGCGAGTATTCATAGGCCGTCAAGTGGGAGAGCACTGAACATGAGTGACAAAAGGCCCAAAGTTTCCGATGGTCAAATTTCGGTAGATATGTTGCCCTACGAGGTCCAACAATTGGTCGAAGTCATGAGCGGATTAAACCCAGAATGGGCCCTTGAAAAGTGGATGAGCGAGCAGGCTTCCAACATGTTGGAACTCATCCGAGGAGATTTGGGGCGTGAGCAAATGCTGATTGAGCAACGACTTCACAGACTTCACGCAATTCAGGGTAGGCTTGAGAAGGAGAAAATTGGATTCGACCCCCAACAGAGGAACATCTTTGACTGCTTTGATCTTGAAGTCGACTCGAGTTTGAAGGGACTCGGTCAACGAACCGCCAACAGTCAAGATTCCATACAGACTCCCTCTATACAAGAAGAATCTTTTCACCCAGTCAACACATTCATTGAATTATTGCCCGACGACGAGAGCGACGACCCATTGCTGGCAGTCGTGTGTCAAAAGCTTCTCATCCATGTTGAATCGGAACTTGGTAAAGGCCTTCCATGTGCTACTCTTGAGACTATTTTCAAGGAACTCTCTTCAAGCGGAATTAGCCCTGAAGAGATTGATGAGGCTCTCGATTATTCATTGATGAACGGCACATTGCTTGAGATTGATGATGATTGTTTTGTTCCTTTAAATTGATGCCGGTATATTGACACCCAACCGCCTCTTGGACGGTGCATGGCGACAAAAAAAGAAGGTGCTCAGCGACTTCTTGACACGCTTGAGTCGAAGAAGAAACTCAAGCCAAGATTGATGTTCGCTCTTGCCCAAGCATTTGCGGTTTCTGCGTGCATATGGTATTTTTCTGGTTTTTGGCAGTTCGCAGTTGCTGCAATTCTTGTGTTTGGGTTGTTGATACAATTCGCTCTTGAGCGAATGTCAAACAGTATTGAAGCCAGCCGCATTCAGGCGGTATCAGACTTGGGTTGGAAGGAACAACATTTGAGTGATGAAGAGTACAGAACTCGTATAGAAAAGATACTCGGGCAGTGAGAGATTACTATGCTTGACCCAGGCGCTTATTTTCTCCAGCAAATCAAACTTGAAGACAAAAGAATGTTGCAATTGAAGCGATATATTCTGCTTTCATTGTCTTTTTCATTCCTGTTTCTTTTTGTTCTTGCTGAAATTATTGGCGGCACTCCAATTCAACTGTTTCTTTTTTCGGTTGTTGCCCTTGTTGCGATACTGACCTCCATCTTTTCCTCAAAAAAAGCCGCAAACGACCGTCTGGATTCATTGCTTGCGTTGCTCGAAGTAGACCCAGAAATTTTTGAACATTCATCGCGACGTGATTTGGTTATGGATGCGGCCCTTTCAGGTGCTTTTGAAACGGTGCAGGTCTCAAAAAAACAGCAGCGGATACGCGGTTCTGACGAAAAAGGGTTCACCTCTGGCAAAACAGAATCACCGCTTAGTAATGCAATTCCTAGAAGAGATGCATCGATTTCAGAATCAGCATATGTCGGTTTAGAGGATAATCTTCGACCTTCAGAACTCTTGGTGACTGAAGCAAATTTACGATACGAGGCAATTGCTCAGAAACGTTGGGAGGATTCAGAAGCCTCCGATGTCGATCTTGTTGAGGCAGGGGTTGAACGCCTTGGAGATTTGGTTCGAACAGATTGGTTTGAAAAAAATGCGAAAGAGGGTGTCGTTCAAGCATTGATGGATTCTGTTAAGGACGAGGATGAATTGTGAGGCAAGCACAATAAGTACAACCCTTTGCGATGAGATATGTTGACGACTGCCATCTTGGTCGCAGGCGGTCACGGAAGTCGCTTACATCCTTTCACGCATTACACTCAAAAGACACTCTTACCTTTGTACAATCGCCCGGTAATTGATTTTGCCTTGGGGACTATACGTAGAGCAGGAATACAAAATATTACGATTGTATCAAATCAATTCATCGGACAAATTGCCCAACATATTGGTTCGGGCATGGATGGGGAGAAAATCCATTATGTTCTGGAAGAGGAGCCTCTGGGTGTAGCTGCGGCATTGAATCTTGCTCGACCTTACAACCAAGATTGTCGAGTTCTAGTCTATTTTTCCGACAACATCACCACTCTCGAACTTTCTGATGAAGTAGCGCGCTTTGAGGCTGCTGAAAGCAACCCAGGTTGTGTTCTACTGGCGCGAGAAGAACAGAACCCTCAAGCATTCGGAGTTGCGGTTGTCGATGAAAGTGGAGAGGTGACTGATATTATTGAAAAGCCCCAAAACCCACCCTCTAATCTCGCAATCGGCGGCATCTATCTTTTTGACGAGAATTTTTGGGACTATCTTGATTCAGCGGTTATGGAGCATGGACAGAAAGTTTCCATTTCGGATGTCACTCGGCAATACGTACAAATTGGTAAGGCAAGGTTGCTTAGTGTTGGAGAGGAAACCTGGGTCGATTGTGGTACGCCTGATTCACTGCTCATGGCGAGCCAGATGGCAAAAGACGGCAAATTAAACCCACATCCCCACCGTTAGATTTGCATTACACTCAAGACCTACGGCTACTGCCCTTGGGTTATGAAGGTTGGAATAATCGGTGCTGGAATGGTCGGAGGAGCCATTGAACATTGTTTTGCTGAAGCTCACGAATTGTTTGTTCACGACCCTGCCCGAGGGACAGATCTTTCAATCGTTGTCGATAATGTTGATTTTGCCTACATCGCTGTCCCCACCCCTCCGCATCCCGTCACAGGCGCATGCGATACCAGAATTGTAGAGGAGACCTTGAATGCCCTGCCGGATGGCTTCACTGCGGTCATAAAGAGCACTGTAGTCCCGGGGACCACTCAACGTTATCATGAGCAATATCCGAATCTTAAGATTGCATATTCACCTGAATTTCTCGTTGAAAGGCAGCGTTTAGAGGATTTTTCCAATCAAGATATTTTAGTCTGCGGCACCCATCATTCTGATGTCGCTGAGCGGGTGTTTCAACAACATAGGGATGCAGGAGTTTTGAGAAAGGATCAAACGTATCAAGTAACACCAACGCAAGCAGAACTGGTCAAGTACACCAAGAATACTTTTTATGCATTAAAAGTGACTTTTGCCAATCAACTTTTCGACATTTGTCAAGGGCTTGGAGAAGATTGGTACACGATTCGTGACATCATTACGGCTGAACAGGCCCAACCAATCGGGCCTTCGCATTTGGACCCAATTTTTGGCTTGTATCGCGGTTTTGGAGGGAAGTGTTTGCCAAAAGATTCACTCGCACTCGGGGTTCTAGCAGAAGAATTGGGTTGTAAATATGAATTGCTGGATGCGATGCAGCAAGATAACGAACGATTACGGAAAATCCTAACGGGCAAAGCGAGTGATGTTGTTACGAACGATGATTAGTATGGAATCTGAATCCACATTTTCCAATGTTGCTCCTCGTGGCTCACTTCAGAGGTTTGGTCTTGCAGGAGCGTTTAACAGTTTAATTTTCTTTATACTTTGGGAGCTGTTTCGATTTTTTTCCTCAAACGACAAGGCGAGTATACAATTTGCATGGGGAGCAGCTTGGGGCCTAGCATCGTTCTTGGCACATTTTGTTCACAGATGGTTCACTTTTGACAAAAGAAAGTCCGTGCAATGGACGATTGGCTCTTCCACAATTGCTTACGCACTCAGCCTTACTGGTTCAACATATACGATTGGTTTGGCTGCCACTCAAAACAGCGGAACTTTACGAATGCTAGGAATTCTGAATATGCTTGTATGGGGCCTTATTATTTGGGCTATCATGCGTATTCTTGTCTTTCAATACAAAACTGAAGATTAAACTGCATGAGTCTCGAGCAATTCGATGCTGACCACTTGAAGCGCCTTCTCGTGCGTGGCCTCCAAATCGATTGGACACCCGAGCCCTGCTTGGACTGCGGCTAACCACGTTCTTGCACATACGCACCAAGAGTCCCCCGGCTTAAGGCCAGGAAATGAGAACTGTGGCGCTGGTGTAATGAGGTCGTTGCCTTGAGAATTTGCGAAATCAAGAAATTCCTTTGTTACAACGCAGCATACGGTATGTGAACCGCGGTCATTATCGTCCGTGTTGCATGAACCATCTCGATACCACCCTGTCATAGGGTCACACGAGCACGAGTCTAATGGTTGGCCTAATACATTGAGGCTGGCATCCATGATGCTCTCAGCAACCGCTCAGTCATCAAGGCTTGCATTGTTCCGTGTTCGTTGAAAACCTCTCCTTTGTGAGTGAAAAACGGCGTTGGGTTCTAAGTCTATGTCGAATACGGGGGTACAATGCTGCCCGATACTGTACACAAACTCCCTCGCGATGAACGTTTTGCCTATGCTCGTCTACTGGCGTTCATGACTCGTGTCGACAATGAACTCACTGTCGATGAAATGGCTATGTTTGAACAACGCCTCGGCACAGCACTTCTTTCGCCAACTCAAAGAAAGTCGATTCGAAACGCATTGAAAACACCGCCTTCGTTGGAAGAATGTTTGGAGGGCATGGGGGAAGAGACGGCCCGTCTTGCATTACGTGATGCAACTTTAATGGCTTCTGCCGATGGCAATGTTGATGATGATGAAAAAGAAGTGCTGCAAAGCATCATAGAGTATTTTGGATGGGCTCCAGAATCCATGGAACGTCTTCTCAAATGGACTTCTGAAGGTTACCTCTGGATGCAACAAGGTTACGATATTTTGAATGAAATATCGGAGTGAGGCATGTGTACCTCGACCTCGCCGTAGACTTTGCACAAGAAGATGTGAAAGGTTATGCCGAAATAATGGTCATAGTAGCGTCAGCTGATGGTGCCTTAGTCAAGGAGGAACTGGCAATTATTGAGGCTCTTATGGGTCGTAGCATGATGCACCCTGAGATGCGAGTCGATATTCGCAATATGCTTGAATCGCCTCCAACTTTGGACTTGGTTCTTGCCAAATTGAACCCTGTTGTACTGAAGGTGGCTCTTCGAGATGCAATTCTTGTTGCAGCAGTTGACGGAGAATACGATTCATCAGAACTGAAAGTCATCAAAGTTCTTGCAAAGGCGGCGGGAGTTCGCAAAAACGAACTTTCAGAACTTTTTGAGTGGGTAAAGGCAGGATGGGAATGGCATAATGAGAGTTTTCAACACCTCGGCCTCGTCTAAATTTTTCTTTTTTTGGAAATTTCAAAATCCTGTTTTGAAGGGTCACATTCAAACCGGACAAGCCAGCCGCTTGGTTAGGTGGGGCCCATGCAGAGCGGAGTTAGCGGATGGTATGCACGACTAGATAGATGCCTAGAAGATCGCACCGAACAAATACAAATGTGGCTTGCTGCATGGGAAAAATCTCTCCTTGTTCATCAACCTATAGCTGCTCTTCTCCCCGAAGACTGGCCAACTTTGCCTGCGAACCTCCTAACTGACCCCGGGCATGTTCTCGACCATTTACTCGCTCGTCACGATGCAGAAGCAGATGGCCGCTCACCTCGAGGCGCTCACCCGACTCCCCCGCGATTGGCTGATGCCGTGATTGCATCCGAATTGCTTGAAAGTCTCACTCGCCCGAAGACTCCTACACAAACATCATCAATGCATTTGAACAACCTGCCTCCAGGTTTTCGACAACATATTGAGAAACTGAATCTCCCACAACATGCTCAAGAGCCGGAAGTCGACGATGAATTGGAATTCAAACGTGTTGAACAAGGCCTAAGGACACTCAGCGGCATCCCACTCCCAGTTGCTGACACCTCATGTGGCGGCGGAATTTTTCATGCCCGATTGGTTCGTCGTCATGCAGAAAGTCATTCAGACAGTACAGAAGAGCGTAAAATTTCAGACACTCGGTTGCTGCTCTCATCTTTCCAGTTAATTGACAACGATGAACTCGTCATAAAGTCCACTCGCCAACGGTTGTTGCTTGAATGCATACGCTTTGATCTTGTGAGTTTGAAGTCGGACAAACCGGGATGCCTTCCTCGCAAAGAGGCTGAAGATTTGCTTCAACAAGCAGTTCGCTGCGGTGACACGCTACAAGGCGAGTGGTTGTGGGACCGTGCTCCTCAGTTGATTGTCACCAACCCCCCTTGGCTGAGAATCAAAGATAGGTTTAGAGGTATGGAAGAAGGTAGCAAGTTACGTCGCGAACTTGGTGAACAACTTCGTGCCTTGAACGATAATGGGGTTCAAAGATTTTCGACTATGCGAGGCAATGTCAATCTTTACCGATTGTTTATTGAGCGCGGACTACAAATCCTCGAAGAAGGAGGCCGTCTTCGCCTTATTGCACCCGACAGCATCCTTAGAGAACAATCGTCTCACCCGTTGCGACAACTTTTGGTCGAAAAACATGGATGGAGCGATATATGGGCTATTGAAGAAGCAAACCATCTGTTCCCAGGCATGACCCAAGGGGTTGCAGTCTTGGGTATTACAGCGAAGACAGATTGTGAAAAATTGGTTGTTTTCGGTCCAATTAGCCGTGCGGATTTACGTCGTGACCAACAAGGGCTCTCCAACAGAGTCCCTTCATTTGAAATGCAAACTGAGCGTTGGATGGCTTGGGCCAAGGATACTTGGGCTATTCCGCGATTACCTCGGGACAGAGTCGAGCGAAAGCAAACTCTAGAAATTCTTGATCGTCTTGCGACTCTCCCTCGAATGGGCGAGCCGCAACACGCTATTGCTACCAACGGCCACACCGTACGTGTTCGTGTTGGAGAAATTGATCAAACCGCCCATTCAAAATCCATTGAAACATGGGTGAAGGGACGAGGTTCGCGACCGTTTATTCGTGGTGTCCACTTTTCAGAAGACGATGAAGGCAAAGTTTTCGTCCGACATCCCGCTTTCCGAACAGATATACCTTCTCGAGCAAATGAGCGCCAACTGGCAATGTGGTGCGGAGGGCCAGATCCTAAGTACGGTCCACGTCTTGCCTGTCAAGCGATTGTCAACGCTCACCAAGAGCGCCGCCTTCGCTGGGCTGTCATCCCTGCAGGTTGCGTTTTGGGCAACAGTGTGAATCACATCGAACTTCATCCGGACATACAAGCTCGTCTGGTCAACAGCCATGGCACGCTGGAAAAAGCTCTCCACTGGATGTGCGAATCGCTCAACGCTGACGATCTTGATGAATGGGCTCGAGCATGGTCAGCAAACAATAACGTCAACAACTATGAATTGGAAATGTTACCACTTGAAGTAAGCTCCGAAATTCCGGAATTCGTAATTTCGGTACAGTAATACCGTATCTCTCATGGAACATTTTACCTTGAACAATCCATTTCGGACGCAGATGAGTACGAGATTGTTTATTACTGATAAGCCACTGGGATGTTTGTAGCGATTAGCGGAGTGATTTAAGTGGGCATTCATCCGAAAATCGGCATTACTGGTTTACCTCGTAGCGGTAAATCTGCGGTAATGGAAAAGGTTTTGGAAATGCTTCGAGACGAGCGCACTCGAGAAATTCAACTACGCGGAACCATTACTGATGCCCCGATTATTGGGGGAATGCGCACTGAACCCATTATGGATGGCAGCGAACGTCTTGGTTACAGTGTGTTCAACATTGTTACTGGAGAAAATGCAATTATGGCTCACAAGAATATCGATTCACGATTGCGGGTCCTCGGCTATGGCATCGATACAGAAGCCTTGGAAAAAATCTCAATCCCTGCCATTGAATATGCTCGTGATGAGTGTGAAGTTTTGGTTATTGATGAAATCGGAAAATTTGCAGTTGAAAGCGAGGCTTTTGTCAACACAGTCCGAAGTGCTCTTGAAGTCGACAAACCGACACTCCTGACTCTGCACAAAAAGAGCCGCCATCCACTGTTGCAAGACATACGCCGCCGTGATGACGGGAGAATCCTCGAAGTTACCCCAGTCAACCGGGCATTGCTTCCTTACAAGATTCACAAGCTGATGAGAGAAACATACTGAAAAGTGTGCGTTGGGTTCATTGCCTTGTTCTTTCACGGCCCTAATATGAGTAACCCCTCGCAGTTGGCCTCGACACTGCTGTTTGGAACCGGCATTGGCTGCTTTTTGATTACAGGCTTCGGGTTTCTCCTCGGGCGTATTTCGACCGAAAGTTTGGAAACAGGAGTCATTTTCCCAATTTTGGGTCTCCTTTTCATCGCTCTCTCGCGTTCAATTGACACTGGACACGGTTTTCTTTCAGATTCGTTTCCCTCAGAGGACGATCAACAACTTATTGACAGGGTTCGCAGTGAACTTGAAACAACTCGAAAAGAGAATCTCGTTGGTTCAGCGTGGGCTGAACTTGAAGCAGCGGTTCTTGAGTCAGAATTGAGCGAGGAGTGAATCAATTCCCTGCAGCAGAAATTTCCCGAATATGCAGCGATAAACCGATTGTGATGATTCCCCCTGGAATCCAACCGAGCAGTAGAGCTCCTAAGAACGGCTCTGAGGAGAAGAACGGTACAATTGAAGTTGCAAGAATTGCAACAATAAAGGGGACGAGGACAAAGGATTTGGAAGGCGTAGTACAGTCTTTTTCAATGACCCATGGTGTCAAGGATGAAAACGGAAGTGCAATCCAAATGGCAGGTATGAGGTACAAGGCAAACGGGGTGAACATGCAGAGAAGGACAGGTGCAAATGTGAGTGTCATTTTCATCCACCATAACTCAGGTCTTGGAGCGGCATCAAATCCAAGAGTAGGTAAATATTGAACGAACATTGTACCTGCAAATGCAATTGCAGCAATCCAAACGCCAAACGTGTATGGTCCTAAATCGGGGCCAAAAACACCGAGTGCATCCAAGTGCATCGGAGTCAGAACCAGCGTAATCAAACCGAACACTGCTGACAAAACGAGAATACCAAAACTTCTATTTTCACCGTGATTTAATTCAGAGTCAAAACGCACTGAGGGTTGTAAAATTAGTCCTAAGCAAATTCCGATATGAACGAGAAGTACGAGTGGTAAAGCATAATCACCTTCAAGGAATTGGTGTATTCCACTCTTGCCCAAATCGAATCTCGCCGAAAGAAACAGCAATGAAAGAGCGCATAATGTCAGAACTTTTGCTCTCGCCCTTCGGGAGATTTTGTTAAAGGAGTCGCCCGATAGAAATAAGGTTGTTACGGCAAAGAGTTCGCCGTTAAACATTAACAATGCAAAAATCAATCCAACGGGGATGAAAGAACTCCATTCGGGAATCTCTCCGATGGTTTGGATTGGAAGTGGCTC
>MDSV01139105.1_pt1 | contig 24170 bp, 43 predicted proteins | sample 810851 | NCBI WGS metagenome assembly MDSV01 (sample SAMN05326640, study PRJNA326480) | marine metagenome | isolation source: seawater | place: Atlantic Ocean: North East | collected 2012 | reverse complement strand
GGTAGCTCACCAGTTTGGTATGGGTTTGTAGCTGGTCAAGACTTCCAGTAAGGATTACTAATGCCTTTCGGCTTATCTAAAGCTTCAGTCTTAGGTGCTGCCGGAAGCGGTGGCGATACATCTGCAATGGAAGTTATTGCAACTTCTACGTCTCAATCTGCTGTTTTAACATTTTCAAGTATTCCGCAAACGTTTAAACATTTAAAATTAGTAACGTTTGTACCGGGTGGTACTGCCAATAACGGCGAATACTACCTTTATGGCGTGAATGCTGGCGTAAACTATTCACGGGCTAGTATTTACTGGCAAGCTGGTTCAGGTATCTACAAAAATGGGTACGACTTTGTTGCTGGGGATGGTTTTAGAACTAGCATTGGAGGTTCTAGCGTTACTCCTAATTCAAGTATGGGCCGTTATTTTATAAGCACTTGGCTGTATTACTCTGATGCTGCTGGTAGTGGAACATCTACTCGTTGGTCATCAGCACAAAGCGAATACGTGATAATAAAACAAACTGGTGGGAATGCTTGGATGGGGCTTTCTAACTACAACGAATACGGAGCAGATGCTAACGCTGCGCAACCTGTTACTTCTGTAAACAGAGAGTTCAGTGTAAGTTCAGAAACGTTGCCTTCAGGGACGACAACAACGCTTTATGGGTTCGGGGGCGACTAATGGCGATTGTTTTTATAGCGGAAGTAAATGCGAGTAGCGGTACCCAGTTTCTAAATTTTACTGCTATTCCTCAAACTTATACTTCGTTAAGAATCATGGGGATAAGCAACGTCAACTATTCGTTGAGCCAAGGGCTTAACGGACAAGTGTCTTTAGAGTTTAATCCGGCTTCTCCGGGGTCTTTTGGTTCTGACTCTAAACATGCTTGGTCGAGGCTAGCGTCAAATAACAGCGGTTGGGAAGACCCACCTTCTCTTGGAACCCTTAACCAAAATTATGGTGCAGTTGGATCTCATCCCGGTACCGCTCCTGACAGCGGTTACTACGCTACCTCTCACATTATTGACATTTATAATTACAGAAGCTCAGATCCCGGCGATGTCCAGTATTACGGTACTAGCACCTGTTCAACTTACAGTTCAAATTATGATCATGGTGGCTATTGGTGCGGAACGTACGGGAATGCGTCAACTGGTATAACCGGTTTACAAATTCAATGTGCTTATGGAAACTTTATGGAATATTCTAAGTTCTCTTTGTACGGGAGAGATTAATGGCAGGCCCTACACACGAGCTTATAGAAGCAAAAGTTTTATCGTCAGATGACGGTGGGGCTGGCATTGAGTTCACAAGCATCCCTCAAACTTTTACTGATCTTGAAATAGTTTTTAGTCTAAAATACGATGCTTATAGCCCTACAAGCGCTAGCTACCAAAGGCTCGACATTAGAGCTAATGGTTCTACCACTACTACTCATTACCCCTATATTTATCAAGGAGCAAATCAAACTAGCACTGGCAGCAGAGATTCGCTTTTTACTGAAAATGCGTTCCAACTGACGGCTGCTATGGCTAGAGCAGATACCCGTAGCGCTAGTTGTGGGCGGATAGAAATAATTGATTACACCACTACAACAGTTAGTTCGGTTCAAGCATGGAACAGCACGCTCGATTACAACGCAACTACTGGTTACAACATTTGCCATACCAAAGGTCACATGAATGTTGGCGCAGCAATCACTAGTCTTAAATTTACAACTTATAACTCAAACACGATAGCTTCAGGGTCTTACATTCGTTTGTACGGGATTAACAGAAATATATAAGGAATTGGTATGTCAAAAATAGTGGTCGTAAATTGTGAAACTGGTGAAGAAACCATTAGAGATTTAACAGCAGTAGAACTTGCTGAACAAGAAGCGGCTAATGCTGAGGCGGAACGTCGGATGGCAGAAGCTGATGCGGCAGAAGCTAAACGTGTTAAAGATAAAGAGTCAGCAAATAAAAAACTTGAAGACCTTGGGTTAACTGAGGACGAAATCGCTGCGCTTACCAGCTAAGGATTGTCATGCCACTCGGAGTTTTCAAAGTAGCATTATTAGGTTCAGGCGCTGGTGGTGAGTCTGGTTGGGTTGTAGAACCCACTACCTCGACACACGGTGACAACTGGATTTATGATATTGATTTAGATAGCGACAACAACGTTTGGTTTACCCAGTTAGCTTCGTCTGTTAGTGAACTGCCTATAGGTCAAGTGATGGCTGATGGAACAGCAGGTGCAGCGAACAATTGGAAAAGGATGGACCCGAAGGGCGGCAACTATGGGTCTGGGCGTGGCGTAGCGATTGATGATACTAACGGCAAAATTTATTTAGCTGGCGATGGCATTAGTACTGATAACACTCAATACGAAAGTTTGTTAGTTGGGATGACAGATGGCACGCTTGTCCAAGACTGGGATGTAAAGCGTGAGCGCAACGCAAACGGGTTCTTTTATACGTGCCCTATAACTGTTGGTGCCGATTATCTTGGTACTGGTAGAAGCGTATTTTCGCTTCCTTACGTTTACGTTTCTGGCTCAGCCCATTATAGGGCTCTCATAGGTGAGAATGATGCTAGTGACGGAGCGCAACGAAACCAAACTGGCGGTTCAGGCGGATCGGTAGTTATGTACTACGGTTCTTACAGCCAATCTATGTACCCATATAGCGTGATTAGAGCAACTACTAGTTCAAATCCGTGGGTTTACGCTGCATTTCGGACATCTACTATGCAACGCTTTGGATTTTTTGGCAATCAATTAAATACTACGACGTATAACAGGCGTGCTTATACATTTTATAGCGGCAGTTATGACCCACAACTAGGTGGTATTTGTGAATGTGACGCTGATTATCTTTACATGACAGTGCAAGAACCCGGAACAGCTTCTGAACTTACTTTGCTTAAAGTAGCTAAAAGCGATGGTGCTATTAGTTGGCAACGAAAAATGATAATCCATAATTTTTCGAGTAGCAGCACTCATTACACGACGCCACCTGTAACAGATTCAAACGGCAATATTTATGTTGCGTGGACTCTTGCAGATACACAAAGCATTATAGGAACTGGCTATTACAGTATGCATTGGGCGTCTTGGGATAGCAGCGGAAACCTTCGGACTCTTGATGGCACAGGAGTAAAATCATTTACCGATACTTCAGGTTATCAACACTACGTAAACACGATAAAAGTTAGTTCTGACGACAACTTTGTTTATATCTGCGGTACAACTAATAATCCTTATGATCCGTATATAACAAAATTTCCGACTGATGGAACAGGAACTGATAACACCGGAGCTTTGTCTGGTAACACTGACGGCACGTATCATTATCGAAATGATTTTGCTTACACTGAATCCGCTGGAGATATCGAATACGATTCAGAATACGGAACCATAACTAACGACGCTAACTGGGACCAAGTTAATGATGATGTAAACGACGCAACCCAAGCTAGTGGTGTTGCTGTGCGTTTGGATGAGTTGGCATAATGTCTCACGAACTATATATAGGACCTGACGGAACGTTTCCATTACATCCGGGGGATATACAAAGAGAACACCCTGATTGGGAAATAGGAGATGATCTGCCTCCTAGTTGGCGTCACGTAGTCAATGTCGCAAAACCAGAAGACATTCTTATTTATCCTGAGTTTGGTGAAGGAGAAAGCGAACTAAATACGGCTCCTATCCAATACACAACTCACGACAAAGAATTAATTTACGATGCTGACGAAAAACACTGGACCATTGTCTGGAACCCTGTAACACACGACATTGTTGAGGAGTCACCTCCCCATGAAATTGGTTGATGCCCCCGGCAAAATCAACACTGGACGACCACTCAAACCGTTCGGAATAGTTGTTCACCACACTGCTTCAAACCGTAACGCAGACCCCGACAACGTAATCGCAATGTGTGTACGAGGAGTCAACAAAGTCCCCGGACCTTTGTACAACTACATCATTAAACGTGACGGCACTATTGTTAAGTTGACTGCTGAGAACGTGAAAGCTAACCACGCTGGTCGTGGCTTACAGCCAGTGTTGACACGGATGCAGCAGAATAACCCTGTTACTGGTGACGCTACAAGCCCCGGCAAAATTAGTGCTAACTCTCGTTTAATAGGTGTTTCTCTTATTAATGACGGGTTAGGGGAAGACATACCCGAGACTCAGATGGACGCACTTGTAGAGTTGTGCGCTTTTCTGTGTGACGGGCATAAATGGAACCCTGACTGTGCTGTTATAGGGCACAAAGAATGGACTTCACGCAAAGTAGATCCTTCGTTTTCAATGAGTGAACTACGAGGAATGATTCAGCGACGCATGGTAACTAGCAGTCCTGTAATGACTTTGCCTAAAGAACCAGAGGATGGACTTGTTCCGTTCCCCGGAACACTCCGTAAAGGCTCACGTAGCCAAGCAGTTGTTCATGTTCAACGAGTAGTGGGAGCTTTAGCCGACGGAATATTTGGGCGTGGTACACTCGCCAAGGTAAAACAATGGCAACGGGTTAAAGGACTTGTTGCAGATGGCATCGTTGGTCCAAAGACTTGGGCGGCTATGCAGATACGGAGACAAGAAGTTGTTCAACCAGCGTTTTATTAAAGATACTTTAGAACGTGCTGTCGCTACTTTCGCTCAGGCGTGGGTAGCTGCTATGGCAGTACCGGGACCAGATTGGTCTGACTCATTAAAGGTCGCCGGAGTTGCGGCCCTTGTAGCTATTGGTAAAGCTGTTGCTGCTAGAAAAGTGGGAGATCCTGAAACGGCATCAGTTACCGGCTAGAAAGATGAGGCTTCTCGGTGTCTTCCTCACCTGCTGTCAATCCCTACAACAAAGACGAGATTGAATACCGAGAGTCGGGGTTCGACTATGCCCCACAATATCCGGGTACTTATAACTACAATCAATCAGGGATTCAATATAACGAATCTAATTTTACGTATGTAAGACGAGATGCGACTATATCTGTTAGCACGATTGCGTGTTCAGCGGATCTGTCGCCCGTTTTCACCTATGTCTATACACCTAAACGTCCCGGCGGCGTAGCGTATAGGTCAGGTTATGACTACAACAAAACAAGCTTCGATTACAACGAACGTGATGCCTCCGTTCCAGACAACCGTGTCTTGGTGGATTACAGCCAGTCGGGTGTTAGCTATTCTCAGCCTGCTGATACTGGTTTTACTGTGGCGGCGATTGCGACGCCAGCCACAATCGGTGTTACGACGACGTTTTCGGCAAGCCCGTCGGTCCCGGCAACTGTTACACCGGCAACGCTCGCCTGCCCGGTAGTAATTGTACCTTCAGTTACTGCCAACTCAATCAGCGTACACGCAGGCATAACTGTTCCAGCTACCCTCCCCAGTGCTACAGTCTCTGCGATCGTTACACCGGCTGCTGTGGCGTGTCAGGCAACATTCCCCGGCCATACGCTGTACATAACTATTGATGCGACACCCGGAGTCATCGCTGCTACAGCGACAATGCCTTCAGCAACTGGTAGCGGCAACTTTACATTCGAAGCTACAACTATTGGAGTTACTTCGACAGTAGGAGCAGAGCAAGTTTACAGGCTGCTTGTTATGCCAACAGCTAACACGCTTCCTCGGATCGGTGTACCAGAAGAATCAAGCCGACCCGCTCGTGCTTTAATGCGTCATTTCGCACCCGGCGCACAAGGAAGTAATGTATTTATAATCAGTGGTTCGACTGTCCAATCATATTTACCAGCAGATACTTCTACAGTTACCCGTTGGATTTATGGCGGGCACGAAAGCCCACGTGATTTAACAGCAGCAGAAGAAACGGTTCTTGTAGGGGCCGGTTATTCATTCAGAGTAGGACCAGAATAATGCCAATTTATGTTTACCGTTGTCTCGATTGTGGTTTGTCACACGAGATTCGTCATGGGTTTGACGAAACCTACGACGGTGTTTGCGACGCATGTCGGGGGGTCGTCCGTAAATACTTCGGTGAAGTGCATATATCTGCATCAGCTACACCGACTAGAGGAATGCACGAGGGCAAAGCAATCGACTGGTCTGGAAGCAAAGCTAAAGAAAGAGATAAAGAAAGAGATATGGCAGCCTATAAACGCCTCCGATCTGAAGGGATTCAACCTAAAAGCATCGATGGCGCTGCCAAAATGGAACGAGAAGCCTCAACCTCTCACGAAATTAAAGCCGGAACGCTTCTTCAAGGGCCGAAGTCAGAAAAGAAACGTAAAGAACGTGCCCTTAATGACGTTCTTGGGAGTACATAATGACTGCTCAAACATGGATTGACGAAACAAGAGACATGCTGTTATCTGGCTATGTCGAAGAACTTCTTTTAGTTAGTGCCCCTGAAGTTACAAATGCTACAGGCACAGCATTCACAATCAGCGAAGCAGCTAACTCAGGGATAGTAAAAGGCATTATTATAGAAATAAACGAAGAACTAATGTACGTCACATCTGTAGACGGAACAACGGTCAACGTTATCCGTGGCTACGGCGGCTCAACTGCATCTTCTACTGGTCACGCTGTGGACTCAATAGTGCGGGTATCACCTAAATTTCCTACACACAGAATTATTGATGGGCTTAACCACGACTTACGTGATTTATCTGCACCAAATTCTGGTCTATTCCAAATGAAAACAACCAGCTTCACTTATAACGCAGCTATAGACGGTTACGACTTAGCAGGTTTAACAAGCGAAGAAGTGCAATCTATCTATTCAGTTACTTACGCACAAGTAGGCGTTGAAGCACGAGAACCAGAAGTAATTTCATGGAAACTACGACGGAACAGAGACACAGCTTCGTTCAGCAGCGGCCTTGCATTAGTACTTTACGGAACTGCATGGCCCGGCAAGAAAGTAACTGTTAGTTACAAAGCCCCATTCACAAGCATCACTAACAGTTCAACTGCTTTATCTACAGTAGGCATACCTACCACAGCATACGATCTGCCACCATTAGGCGCAGCTATGGCGTTAATGACAACTCGACCTATACGCAGAGAATTTCTTGATGCAGAAGGCACGTCACGTTTAGCTTCAGAAGTGCCACCCGGCGCTATCTCTGCATCGTTTAGAGATCTAATGGGTAGACGGCAATCTAGACTGCAAGCAGAATCTGCTCGTCTAGCAGCAATGTACCCACAAAATTTAAAAGAAAACTCAATTACTCATCCTGTTGGTAACTGGGGTCGTCACTGGTCGTGAGCTTTAACTCAGAATCTCTCCCTATCGAACTAGACGGTGTTTCGTATCTGTTAGACACCACACAGTATCGACGCACAACAGTCCCGGTTTCTCGTCAACAGCGAGACAACAGCCGAGAAGCAGGAGAAAACACCCTCGATACAACAGGGGCATGGGTACGCTCACAAACAGACTGGTCATACGGCGCAGGCCAACTTTACCTAGACCACGAAGACTCAGACCGCAGACGCTTTTATTCTTCACAAGGCATAGACATTTGGACCAAAGGCCAAATCACATTACTGCCTGTCACAGAAACCCCAACAGGAACAAACACGCCTACATTTACCACTGGCGAAATAATTATCGAATCAGTAACAAACTCTGCTGGCACTGAATACATGTACGTTGCCCAAGCAAACAAATTGTTTTGGACAGCAAACCCCGGCGGCTCATCACCTACATGGAATGCATCCGCAGGAATCACAGTAGGCGGTACAGTCACAAGCCTTACAAGCGACGGCACAAACGTTTACATAGGATTCGAAGGTTCTATAGTCGCTGAACAAACAGTAATCGGTAGCGGCAGCACATCATCCTTCGGATCTTTAGACCCTAACTTAATTAAAATAGTTAGTGGACGTATCATCGCAGCAGACGAAAACGCTATCTACGAATTAGACGCTGCTGGCGCAAAAGCAAGTTCTTCTTTAGACTATTCACTCCCACTAACTAGCAGCCAATGGGTGTCTGTAACAGCAGGAGCATCAGGCATTTTTGCTGCCGCTAATACAGACAACACCGGAAGCATCTACTACATAGGAGTGAACAATAGTGACGGCACACTTAACACTCCTATTGCGTCAGCAAGTGTTCCACGCAATGAAACTATTAACGAAATCATGGCCTACGGAGGTGTCCTCGGCGTTGCAACTAGCCTCGGATTTCGCTTGGGTTTAATAGACCAACAATCTGGCGCAATAACTTTAGGCCCAGTAATAGACACAGGCGGCGAAGCGTATTCACTAGAAGCTGATAATAAATTTATGTGGTGGGGAACAGACTACGGCACTTGCTACCGAGCAGATTTATCTACTTTCACAGACACATTAGTACCCGCATACGCATCTGATTTAGTGTCAGCAGCATCAGCAACTGCAACTGATCTCACAAAATCATTAGCTCGCATAAACAACAGCGGCTCACCCAAACTTTTCATGGGCATTAAAAGCTCAGGTACAGCAGTGTTGCAACGAGAGCACTACAACAACGAACGAGTAGCGTCAGGCACGCTTATAGCAGGCGAAATCACATGGTCAACAGTTGTACCTAAGCTACTCAGGTCAGGTGTAATAGATCTCGACCGCTCACAATTCGAAAATTTAAAAACAGATTACCGTGCAAGCAACACAGACTACGCATCTTCGGAAGATACCTACACGCTTGGCCCAGAAACAACAACTCCAGTTGGCGGTATCACTTTGACAGCTAAAAATGGTGCAAACACCTCAGCTACTATCCCTGCATCTGGCTCTTTACAAACAGGTGTACCCCAAACATTCACGTTTTCAGACAACATAGATACAGCAGTCTCATACGACCTAACAGTAACTATTACCCGATCAGCTAGCGACGTAACAAAAGCACCTGTCTGCCACGACTGGCAATGCACAGCAGTCGCAGTCCCACGGCGAATAGACGAAATTATTTTACCTATCGTCTTGCGCCGCAACGTACTTACTGCCCGTAACTCCGGCGCACCTTCTCGCCTAGCAGCAGGCGACACCTTCACCAAACTTCGATCACTCATGGAAACTGGTAAAGCTATTAGTTATAAAGAAGGTGACCGTTCAGAAAACGTAACTATAGAACGTTTAGAAATGCAACCAGAGAGACTATCCGATGATGGAAGCTGGTGGGAGGGTAACCTTATGGCGCGGCTCCTGACAGTTCCGACCTAGCCGTGGGGAATGGCTAAAGTTCTTTTCTTTGATATAGAAACTGCACCCAACTTGTCATACATATGGGGGCAATGGCAACAAGATGCAATAGCGCACGTCCGAGAATGGTACATACTTTGTTTCTCTTACAAATGGGAAGATCAAAAAAATACACAAGTTGTTGCTGTAAAAGATTTTGAGTTATACAACAAAGACCCAGAAAATGATTTACATGTCATCCAAAAATTGTGGGATCTTTTCCAAGAAGCAGACGTAGTAATAGGCCACAACTCAGATGCGTTTGATATTAAAAAAGCAAACTCACGATTTGCTTATCACAACTTAGGGCCAACAAGTCATTACCAATCAGTAGACACACTTAAAATAGCTCGGCGACATTTCAGATTTAACAGCAATAAACTAGGTCATCTCGGAGAACACTTAGGACTAGGTGCAAAAGAATCCACTGGAGGATTCAGCTTATGGGAAGGGTGCATGAACGGCGACGCTAAAGCATGGGGTGTAATGAAAAAATACGCCAAACAAGACGTTGATCTTTTAGTAGATGTATACGAACGACTACGTCCGTGGGCTACCAGCCACCCAAACAGAAACGTTATAGACGGAACAACACACGAATGCCCAACGTGCGGTGGAAACCAATTACAAAAACGAGGCGTACGTCGTACAAGAACAATGAGTTATCAGCAATACCAATGCACTAGGTGCAAAGCGTATTGCCGTTCAAGAGTAGCTGATGTGCAACTACGACCTGAAGTTGTTTAATCGTAGTTATATCTAGGACGAAGCGGCTTATCAGAATCTTCTTGCAAAATACGTTTCTTACATTTTTTGCAACGGCACTCGCCAACTAAATACTTAGCTAACGTGCCATGCTTTTTGAAGTCAGTCTTATCCCAACGGATATGACCAAGATCGTCTACCCACATTAGTAATCTTCTGGGTTTTGCGAATCTCTTTCTAAAAGCTCAGCCATTCTTATGGCTTCTGATTTAGTTTTATACCATTCACGTAACTGGTTATCGCATATAACTGCATAGCCTGCGATACTCAGTCCCGCCCCGATTCTTGCTGGTGCTGATTTGATTTGAATATCCATCGCTTTTCTCCAATCACGATGCCACATTTATTTTATCACGTTTAGTGGTAAAAGTGGTATAAAGGGCGGGACACCGAGGTAGAAAGGAGAAAAGACCTCGGTGCCCCGTCACCGGCAACCATACCGGCTAGCCCTGAGACTTCAAACTTTCTCTAAGTTCTCGCAACCGACGTATGTTTTCTTCACGAGGTAAATACTCACGCTCGATAGGTTCAATAGTCATTTGTTCCTGACGCAACAGTGAATCATACACATGTTTGAATTCAGAAATTGCAGGCCAATAAGGAAAATCTTTAACAAGGGCATCAATACATTTAGTAGCTATAGCTTTATCAATACCTAACAAAGACGTATGCCACATCTTCAACGTACCTTCAGGCATCTTGGCAGACTTAAACCACAACTGGGACATCATCATTAGGACTTCATCAGCTTCATCATTATTCATATAAAAACGGCTCCTCTAATCTCATTATCCAAGTAGGCGTAGGAGCAAGACCTTCTGCATAATCAGCAGCCGCAGCAAATCCATTAAACGGACCAACTACTTCATACCCCTCACTCAAATTACCTAACAAAATTACACGTGGATGTGTCAACTCAAAGTTGTCATCCCAACGATCATAATTTTCTAACGCTTCTCGTATCCCTTTCATCGCATTCCCCTCGCTGCCAATATCTGCTCACGAGTAAACGCATCATGCTCAACCACTGGCGTGTCACGCTTCGTCCCTTGCCTTCTCTTCGCAATGCGGTCTTCTTCGCTGTGCAAACGCCACGCTTCTCTACAATCTGCACACCTACACCCATTGCCATAGTTAGTCGCTGAAGGTTTCCCCCCGCACTTTGGCCCTTTCATTTCTTTCCTTTCTTAGTTTCAAAATCTTCCGACCTACATTCCCGTAACGCTCTTCGTCTTCTTCTATCTTTTGCTTACGTAACGCAGTCTCAAAAGCCGACTCGGTAAATGCCCATGTCTCGTCTAACGCCTTATAACAATCATCTAATGACCAGCCAGCATTAACAGCTAACTCAACGATGTGTCTAACACGAGCAGGCTTAACTAACGGTTTAGCCTTCTGACTCTTCCACCACGTGTTCAACATTTGGTTGACGTTCTTGAACTCCGGGTGATAAGGGGTATCCAAGTTGATTAGTTCCCCCATAAGCAATCCTTTCTTTCATATCCATCCACGTCTTTAGCAGCGACGCAAAATGTGCAAGTTCCATGACAACATAAGCTCCACCTGTGCCAAAGTTCCTGCGTTTAACAAGCGCCACTCCATAGTCTGCTTCCCCATTAATACGTTCTTGCTCTGTCTCTTTCATTATTTCTGATAAAGAAGACAACGCATCTTTTCTGTTTTTACATTCAAAGACAAACTCAGGTAGCCAAGCGCTTTCGATATCTCCAGTGTCTTTACTGCCTGACAAAGGAGATCTACGAAAACCTTTGCTGTTGCCAAACACCACGTTAGATAAGAAACGAACGCACTCGGTTTCCCAAGCAGTCCCCTTTTGTTTTGCTTTACTCATAAATCGTCTGGTAAATACTCGTCACGGTCGTGCATAAAAAACATTCGCATTCCATTTTGCAATAGAAACGAACGAGCTTGCTGCAACTTGTTATCAGGAATCATATTTAAAGAAGAAGGATGTTCTTCAAAGCGATCAACCATAAGCATCGCTTCCATATCGAACTCATCCATAAACGTTTTAGGTACAACGACTGACAAAATAGTCACATCTTCGTTGAGTATCGGTACCAAAATGCTGTCTTCTTCATCCACTAGAAAGGCTCCTGATCGGTGTCGAACCCCCTTTGAACTGCTGCAACCGCTGCACTTTGTACCGTATCACTTCCACCACCCTTAGGTTCCCATCTCCAAGACGGCCCAGCTTCATCAGCATACAAGCGCAACTTCTTACGCTTGTCACCTTCTTTGCTGTTCCATTCATCTTCTTTCATTCGACCTTTAACAATAATTCTGGTGCCACTAGGCAACTCAGAAATTCTTTCAGCTAACACATCGAAACACTTCACATCAAACCAGTGCGTAGCTTTTGTTTCATTACGTCCAGTAGTTACAGCTACTGAAAACATAACGTTTGCTTTTCCTGACTGCGAGTAACGCAACTCAGGGTTCTGACCTATATTTCCTGCAATGGTGATCTCACTCATTGTCTTCCTCTCTTTTGTTTAATATGTCGGCAAGCACATAGTTGCCGTCTTGTTTATGCCAAAGGTGTAAGCCAAGGCCTAACCTCATCGCACATCTTTTAATGCCATCAGACGCACACGCTTTCAAACGTGCTCCATCTGTTTTCCAGTTGTTTGGGTTTTCACATTCACCGACTTCTTGTATCGAGGTAACTCGTCCATCAATCTCAACAACAAGAGTGCAAAGGCAACCAGTAAGAGTACCATCAGCATCCCTAACAACATCATCAATAGAAAAATCATACGGCCCTACTATCCCTAATAAGAATTGGGTAACGATTCCGTGAGGCACATAAGCCGCAGCAAACTTACCGGGCTTAGTCTCAATGAATCCATCTGGAAATGGAGTAGCTAACTTAGAAAGCTGACTCATAATATTCTCCTTTTGTTTTAAGTATTTCGCTTATCGAATCACCAACAGGTATTTCACACAATGCACGGTGAGCACAGTAATTACATTCCCAAGGCAAATTGTCTTCAGTCCAAAGAGGTCGCAACCCATCAGGCACAACGTCATTACCTAAGGCAGTGCCAACAGCTAAACATTCCTCTGACATCACATAGTTAGCTATCTGTCGTAACGTCGCACCACTTTGCTCAACAACATCATCAATGTCGATTATCCATTCAATCATGTCGCCAGCACGAGCGCTATCTTTCCATTTACCCGGCGTCGCATCAGTGCACACATACACCATGTGAATTAAGTCATGGCCTAATCCCATAGCGTACGCAGCAGCCTGCAACATGTGCTCTTCTTTAGGACCATCACGTCGAGCCATACGAAACCCATAGTTTCTCATGGTTTTAATTTCGACGACTACCCGTTGATGATTTTCGTTAGTGTACACACCATCGGTATGCCCTGATCTCATGTACTCAGGCAACGACACTGGCACCTCAGCCACAAAATCTACAAACGACAAACTCTTTTGCATAGCTAACTGGATCTGTTCATGCAACGTGTTGCCAATCTCTCTAGCAACTAATCCATTAACTGCATTATCATAATTTACTGTTGAACTTGGTAGCTCTAGCCCATCGTATATCTGCTTACGCACACACGAACCAACACTAGATGCTCGCAAAAACGAACCATCAGCAGTTGCTTTGAATTCGTCAGCTACGCCAAGATCAGCAACAGCCCAATGGACTGTCTCTACTACATTCATTTGGCACCCTTTCTGATGCCAGTTTATCAGTTTCCTCTGGCTTCATCTATCTTGGTATCCCAATACATAGACTCAGCATTCTCCTGAGCTTCACGCATTTCTTCGTACTCTTCGTCAGACAAATCTGCATACGGATCATCAGGTGGATCTATAGAAAAGTATTCCATTACTACGCCTCCCAAGGTTCTCCGTCAACAGTCAAGACTTTAACTGCACGTTCTTCATTCGCAGCAAACGTCCAATGGTCTTCTAACTCTGGCAAATTATCAATATGACACATGTTGTAAACCAAATCGACAGCTTCTTCAAGGTCTTCTTCCTCATGCTCAACTGTCACTAACCAATACAATGTTTGTGCTACTTCAACTTCAAATGTACGTGACACTATTCTCCTTTACTTTGTTTTATTTGACGATCAACATCATCCCAAAAACCAAACTGACTATGTTCTTGCACTAACGGCCTACTCGGCAAAGTCTTATAACCTTTAACAGTGCTACGCCACAAATACTGTGGGCCAGCATGACGCTCAGGTCTAACAGACGGACGAGTTTCTTGGCTATTACATAACAAACAGACAACAGGTTCAATTAACCCAGCATTTTGCGCTCGCTTCATCAACGGACCAAGCAACCTGCCATTAGTTAGCTCAACACCAGCAGCTTCTAACTCTTGATGAACTTCATCAGCAGTCCATTCAACATGCACATTAAACTTTTGATAACAACGTTGGATAGCTTGCTTAACAGCTAACTTCTGCGAAGGCTTAGCGTAAGTCTCTGCTATAGCCATACCTCGGTCACGTTCTGCCTGACCACTCATGCGCTCACCAATATCTTTGCTGCTTTCTCGGTCATAGGCAGCTTCCCGAACATCACGTTCGCTTGATGCCTACGAGTACGATCTCTGCTGTTGCTAATACCTTTAACTGCTTTATCTTTCTGTTCCCACGCTTGGACAGCCATAAGTGCACCCCACTTAGTAAGACGCACACCTTTAATATCAGGATCATCGTAAAATCTGTTACTCAAATCAGCTTTAGTGTTAGACCATCGAGTCAGCTTGTTGTAATAACCTTGATGATTTTGTTTACCATCTGTAAAAGCAGGTGCTTCTGGGTTGAATGAAGGCATAGGCCCAATCAAATCAGCAACTAACTGATCCCATTGTTGATTAACGAAGTCTTGATTAGCCATTCGTTCAATCTGCGCAGCGTATTGTGTATGACGTTCGTAACCTTTGCACAACTCTTCAACAGCTTCTTGCATCATTGCTTGTGGATTACCCATCTTTTTAAATCTAAAGACAGCATCTTTATCTAAGATGTTCCACTTAAATGTGTTCGCACACACAACAGCAGTCGCAGACTGAGTAGCAATCAAAGGAACTTTCTTGTCGTGACCATTGCCAATGTTGAACATCGACTCAACCTTTGACCAGCCCGGTATATTTATTTCATCTTTAAACTTTAAAGATATGTAACCGACAGCACCGTTGTCATAAGTGCCAACTGATTCAATAGTTTCTACTAAACCAGTATCAATTAGTAACCCAGTTAGATCATCAGCCATGAACCGATGCTGAACAATCTGATACTTAGTACTTACTTCGGCATGTGCATAGGGATAATTGTTCATCTTTAAAACATCTCTGTCTTTAAGAATCACACCTACTTCGTTATGCTCAATGTGTATTGGGTGACGATGGACTTCGCACCAGTCAAAAGCATCACGTGCTTTTTCCCAAGTGATATGCCCAACGTTTCCTAACTTATGCCAAGGAGTTACCGCATATAAAGCGTGCTTGGCATCTAACTCTGTCATCCGATGTGACATTCATTTCTCCTTTATTTGAGATTTTCAGGAGGGGCTGAGGACTTAGCTCAATAGCACGTTTCAGCCCCTCCCTTTGTTGTTCAGGAGAGAGGACGCTAGGGCATCCTCTCTCCCTTTCTTGCAGCTAATCAGGCAGCGCCCCATATCTCCCCTTCAGAAGTTGTGGTGCGAACATCCGAGTAGCTACGTTCTAAAAGTGGCGGCCTTTGTACATTTCTTCGGTCACGCCTGCATCTAAAATCTTTATTGCCATTTGTTTTGCACGCTCTTCTGCGTCACGTTCCATGTCATCGAGCATGGCTCCGATGTCATTTTCTATATGCTTTTCTAAAGCAAGCAACTCGAAATGCGTACCTCGATCAGCGTCACTGTGCTCTGCCAGATCTTCTAATCTTTGTTGGATATAAAGTACAATTCCCTGTGCTGTGCTGCAATCAGGAATTCTTACAGTCTTTGCATGTATCTTCATGCTTCCCTTTCATTTAGTTTAATTATACCAGATGTGGCTGCCGTTCCGTGACTAATCGTGACATAGCACATCGTAACTCCCATAACTTAACTTAACTGCCGTGGCTGGACACTACTTGCGAGAACAAAGCTGAACGTGCCTTGGGCCGGCTAAACTGCCATAACGTTACTCGCGGGAACAAGACACAACGTGCCGTGGGCCGCCTTTACTGCCTTAACATTATGTGACATGACACAACTCATCGCTCCGTGCCATACCTCAACCATACTGCCACTACATAGCTTAACTGTCCCCAGCGCAGGTCTTCTCGCCTTACCTCTACGGAACACGGCTGCCTCACCAGAGCACCCCTCAACGGGCCTGACCCTGAGATAGCTGGACTGCCATGACGTAGAATAAACCGCCTTACCTAGGAACTACTGTCCACTACTGCCGTGAAAAGTATTTCTTAATAGCAGTTGAAACAGATTTAAGTTCAATGAACCCATCTATTTCTTGTTGTAAGTTAAGCAACTTAGTTTCAAGACGAACAAGTTGCTTACTGTATTTCCAATCATCATCCAACACAACAACAGAAGGATGATGACTCTGAGCCGCACCGCTACCACTACCACTTTCAGGCATCATAAATGCTTTCATTGGTACAGGTATATCTTCACCGGTGCGAACAACTTTAATTTGATATCGATTAATAAGCCGGTACGCTTGCGCTTCCCTAAACTTTTCACCAGCTACAGAGTCATCCCATTCGAAACACGAATGCAAAGCAGACTTAGGATTACGTGCCTTGTTGACAACACCCTTAGCTGTCAACTCACCCGTATCATCATAAAGTTCCACTAACTCCATGTACTCAGGACTATCTGGTTCTTGTATCTCTTTAACCTTGGAGGCCATTCTCTTTCACCTTTTTCATATTGATTTCATATTTTCCATAGCTTCCGCTATAAGACTTAGGAGCAGCCGCACGCCATTCACCAACGCCACCACGACCACCTTGCTGAACCAACGCCAACACAGACTCGGCATCCATCACATCAGGCTGATACTTAACATGCAAAACAGCACCCCATTCTTTGTACTCAGCACGAGTACGCAAATCAGGAGAACCATTAGCATTACGCACCAAATCAGTACGCATATTCGGTTCACCAATAATAGGTATCAAATCAGGATCACCCGGCGCAGTACCAAGCACAAAGATCTGTGTCTTAGCCAACACTAACGTCATCTGCTCAAACGCTCTAGCAGCAGTAACAGTCGCAGCTTTAAACGCACTAGCTTTAATACCATCAGTACATTTAATGCCACCAATAGTCACAGGCTTAGGCAACATGATACGTGCATGTTTGTAATCCTCTAACGGATCTTTAGGAGGACGTTCTTTAGTATTCGTTTTCTTACCCTGCATAGATTCAAGCATTTGTTCTTTAGATTTATGACCAAACTCATTCATAATCAAAGGAGTAACACCCTCAATAGGAATAACAATCTCGCTCTCATGCAAGATCCTTAACCTAATTATCTCGGGTTCTGGTTGATGAACAGGTACCGCTTTCGCAGTAGATTTCTTAGCTTTGGTAGGCATTGAAGCCCCTTTCATATTGGTTGTTAATAGAAACGAACCACAGTCGCAGTTCGACGGATATAGAAATAAGTGGAGGGGGAGCACAAGGCACACACTCACACACACAGAGAACTACAGGGAGCCAGTGCGGGGGGACACACTGACTCCCCTACGCAACGCTACGCCCAACGAGTGGGGGCTGCGTCCGCTGCGTCCGTGACGTTACGGTCATTGTCAACGGCTGCCTGCTTGGTCTTACGCAGATCCTGTTGCTTGTCGATCCATATGCTTAGCTGGATATTGTTGATGTTCTTGTACGCTTCCTGACGACTAAGAGTCTTATCGTCTGACCAGTTAGTAAGCTCTACAAGCTGATGAATACGGTAACGACGATCGCTAACCCTAGTCATATGCACCTCGTAGTACTTGGCACCGTCAGTCCAGTCGTACCGAATGATGAACGTGCAACGCATATCGTCACGTGCACGCTGGTTCCTGTCAATCTCTGACAGATTGCGACCCATGTGCTTAACCGCCGTCCAATGCGCTTGCTCCAGCACTGGATACACATACGCTGAGTTGAAGTACGCATCAGACTCCGTAACCTCTGACCGACTCACAACATTACGACCGTTGTCGTCCATAATGTTAAGCACCGCACGAGCATCATGTGCAGCAGGAGCGTCACCGATGTACAGATTAAGCGCACGACCCGGCAACGAATCGTCAAGATTAGCCCACGCATCACCTAACGCACGCTCCTTAACAGTAGTAGTAGCATGCACACTCAAATGCTCAGCATTATGCACAGCAACTTCCACAGTCTCACCTGTATGAATTGAAGTAGTTTTCTTAGTTTTGGTTGACATAGTTATCTCATTTCTTGGTTGATTGAGTAGAGAAGCCTGCTCCAGCGACACTGGCTTAGACTGTTCAGTCTGAAGGCAATTCTGTTGCATGGCGGACTCCTTTCCTCGTGATTTGACAAGCGACGAGAAGCAACGCCGTGCCACAGGGTTGCAACACGTGAGAACAAAGTTTTCAAGAATTCTGCGCAGCACCCGAAGGGCCAACGCCCGAACACTTGGAGGGCGATGGGAAATCTTGCAAAGTTTGAGAGGCTCACGAGTTGCGACAATGGGGTGCGGTGGGGCAGCTTGGCGTGCCGGCAAATGAGAGGGGAAGGAGAACGACACAACACAAACAGCCACAAGACAAACAGTCAAGACACCAGCGGGGCAGCACTACACAACAACAACTCCAAACCACCTACCTCCACCACCATTACGTAAGTCCCATAGCATGTGCGTGGTTAAGTTGGTTTGTTTACAACAGAACGGGTGATGTGCCGAGCCTCCCCCCCACATATATATGATTATCGGTGTTTTGGGGAGTTTGGTTCAGTTGTTTGGGGGTTGTGTTGGTTATGTCCTTGGTATCCCCCGAGTGTTGAGGCCACTCTCGCCTTGACCGAGCCGTGCTGTGCTGGTCGCTCCGTGCCCCCTCGTTGTGTTGGGCCGTCGTGTCTGGACACGGAGTCAGATGCCCCTCTGACGGGCGATCGGACCGTTGTTAGCGGCGAGTGCGTTTGTACTGTATCATTTCGGGACGGGGGGTTCTACTTGTTTTGGAGTTTTTATGGCTGAAAAAAAGCAGATGATGGTTGATAGGGAACGTGCTCGTATTGATACTGACGAGTTTTTTCGGTTGATGCGTGGTAACGGCAATCAGTCACGCATTAATGACGGAAAAGTTAGCCCTTCGTAACTGGTTATGACCATAGAGGATGTGGCTGAAAAGGCGGACATCTGGTCTGAAGCAATTAAAAAGATTGTTAAGGCTGTTACTGCGGCGGGTGTTGCTCTTGGCACTGCTATCGCTGCGATGTTGACGTTATGGCCGTCAGGTGATTCTGCGCCTGACCCTATCCCTGATGTTTTGACGGGTGCCGGGTATGGTCCACAATGTTCTCAGCTTTACAATACAATCGAGCACACGTGGACTGAATCCCAGTGGACAGTGTGGGAAGGTCTTAAAAGAGATTTAGGTTGCTAAATGGCCGAAGACATAGAAAACGACTTTAAACAAATAAAAGTTAGCCGTTTAACGCTCGGGCTTATCATGTCGGTAGCAGTTACTAGCGGTGTAATCGTTTGGAATGCGGCGCAAGTAGCTGGGCGGATAGGCGAACTAGAAGACACAGTAAACCGTGTACAAGCAGACATGGGCGAGTTGCAAATAGAAACTGACCCAACCATTCTTATAAGACTTGACTCATTAGAGAAAAAAATCGACGAGCTTGCCGATATGGATGGTTTCGACGAAATAGATGAGCGTATCGAAACCCTTGAAGAGTGGATAGATGAACTTGATCGTGATAGCGGAGAAGAATTTAGGTGGGAAATAGATGACTTACATCACCGTTCGCATGCGTTAGAGCAGGCTTTACGGAGTCGTGAGTGGGGTAACGAGATTTTACGAGAATATTTAGGATGGTAAATGCCTGCTAAAAAAGGTTTGTACTCAAACATTCATGCAAAACGTAAACGTATCAAAGGTGGTAGTGGTGAAAAAATGAGGAAACCCGGAACTAAAGGCGCTCCTACTGCTAAAGCTTTTAAACAATCAGCTAAAACTGCTAAGAAAAGAAAGAAGTAATGCCTGCTAAACCAGATCCTCGATTAAAACGTGCAGGGGTTAGTGGGTATAACAAGCCTAAACGCACTCCTAATCATAAAACTAAATCGCATGTTGTTGTAGCTAAATCAGGTGGCCAAGTTAAAACAATTCGATTTGGGCAACAAGGTGTTAGTGGAGCAGGAAAAAATCCTAAAAGCGCTAAAGAAAAAGCTCGAAAGAAATCTTTTCAAGCTCGTCACGCAAAAAACATAAGCAAGGGGAAAATGTCTGCCGCATACTGGGCAAACAAAACAAAGTGGTAAGTCGTGGTTATCTACGGCTGCGCCTGCGATGACGAGGAATGCATCTGTCACTTTTACCACTACGACTGTGCGTGCGATCTGTGCCCATATTGTGCAGATGACTGTTTCTGTTTTGATTATGCAGAAGCTTTTGAAGACCAACCCCTAATGGAACCACTTACACTTATGGAAATTTTTGAAGAATACCCGGAAATGTTAGGGGAACGGCTAGAAATAGACCCGTTCGATGACGATGAAGTCATTGAATGCGACTTAGAAAACCCAGAGATCTGTGATTCTTGCCAATAAAGGGATGTTATGCCATCAGGTAAAGCGACAACTGTAGAAAAATGGGCGGACTATCAAGCACTCCGCCGACAAGGGATATCCCTGTATGCAGCTTCAAAGCAAACAGGACTCTCTTACCACGCTTGCCGAGACGCAGAAAACGGCAAAGCCCCGAGAAACTACATCGCCGCCCAAGAAGCCCTCGGCAAAACAATCCAACCAGAGGTACCACAATATGATGACCTTTGTCCTGAGGCACAGGCTGCTTACGACAATATCGAAGTCTTTGCCAAAAGGTATTTCGGCATTATTTTACAACCGTGGCAAATTGAAGCAACAGAACGGATTATGGGTCTCCTCGACACAGAATACGAGGAATACGCAGTAATAAACGCTCCACCCGGCACCGGAAAGTCAACATTCTTCGCTAAAGTGTTGCCTGCATGGGCAACAATACGCAATCGTGCTATACGTGGCATGATTGGGTCTTCAACGCAGCGTTTGGCCGAATGGTATTGCCGCAGGTTGCGCGCCGAATTTGATCGAGCGCATCCAGTCAGAGCCGAATTAAACGATGTCCGTTTAAATTTGGCGGTTGACGCCGAGGCCACGCTGCAAGAAGACTTCGGAATGTTTAAACCAGATTCCTCAGAAATATGGCGCGCCGAAGCATTTACTGTGCTACAAAAGGATGACACCCCGTTATCTCAAAAAGAACCCACATGGTCAGCTTTCGGGATGGATTCTGGTTTCCTTGGAGGCCGATTCGATCTTGTAATCTGGGACGACGTATACGATCCACGAAAGATGCGTTCAGCAGAATCTCGTGAAGATATGCGCCGCTGGTGGGACGAGGTGGCAGAAACCCGACTAGAACCCGGTGGTTTGCTCGTTCTACAGGGACAACGCATGTCAGCAGACGACATTTACAGGTATGCGTTAGATAAAGTGGCACCCCCTGATGACTACGAACTAGAGGAATTTGACCCCGACGATGCACCAGATGAATGGCGTAAATACAACCATCTCAAATATCAAGCGCACTATGAAGAAAATTGTCAAGGCGACCACAAACCTGACGCCGCACCTTGGCCCGAAGGGTGCTTACTTTACCCTCGCCGCCTCCCGTGGCGACGACTTAGACACATTAAAGCGCAAACTCCAGACCGATTTGAAGTCCTGTATCAACAATCAGACATAAACCCTGCCAACGTTTTAGTAGACCCACTATGGGTTAGCGGCGGTCAAGGCGCAGACGGAGTTCACCACCCCGGATGTTGGGACAACGACAGAGACTTATGGGAATTACCGCAAAACGTAAGCGGCGATATGTTTGTTGTAGCTACAGCAGACCCATCACCCGCAAACTTTTGGGCTATCCAATGCTGGGCATACAACCCAGAAACAGAGTTCCGTTACCTGCTAGAATCCTACCGACGGAAAATGGACGCCCCAGACTTCCTTGATTGGAGTCACGAACGACAATCATTTTCGGGAGTCGCTGAAGACTGGTGGCAAATCAGTAACAGTATTGGGCATCCAATAACTCATTGGATTATTGAAGCTAATGCGGCACAAAAATTTATTCTTCAATACGACCATTTCCGACGCTGGGCTGCGCTCCGCAACGTACAACTTATCCCGCATTACACGCATTCTAAAAACAAAGGCGACCCCAAGTACGGAGTGCAAATGCTTGCTCCGTTATGGCGTGTTGGCCGAGTGCGTTTGCCCGGTAAAAGGGACACGGAAGCACGGCCACACTCGCTTTTACTAATCAACGAAGTAACACGTTGGAACGCCGAAGGAACCGGTTCTCGCACAGACGACTGTGTTATGGCAGAATGGTTCCTAGAGCATAACTTAGAGAAGATCTGTGTTCCGAGTATAATCAATAATCGTCAGTGGAGACCCACTTGGCTTTCTAGTGCAGCCGAAGCATCGGTGAGGTAAATGTGAAGACAGTCGATGAAATTGTCTCCCTGTACACGACTCGTTCCCGAGCAAACGACGGGGCAAAATCTCGGATGCGGAACTTGCGAGATTATTATAACGGCGATGTAATCGTTCCGCTACCAGAACTCAACGCAGACGAAACATCGGCAGTAGCAAACCTTCTATCACAAGGTTTAGACCAAACTGCTATGCGGATTGCGTCAACTGCACCAGACATTTATTGCCCGCCAAGTGACCCATCAAAAAAACGATCAAGAGATAACGCAAACAAACGCAGACAAGCCTTGTTCGGTTGGTGGGAAAACAGCCGCATGGATTTGCAACTAGCAAAACGAGCACGACATCTCATAGGTTACGCAAGCACATGCACACAACTACGATGGGACGCTAAATCAGGCGCACCACAATGGCATGTCCGTGACCCGCTAACTACTTACCCATCAAAAATGTTGGGCGTAGACGACATGCGGCCACGAGACATGATTTTTGCGTATGAACGTCCACTCGGATGGATACGAGAAATGTACCCCGACGCTGGCAGACAATTCTCTGACGGCGAATCACTTTCCGAAGACTACCCAATAGAACTTATCGAATACGTTGACGCAGAAGAACAAGTTTTAATAGGGACACGAGGACCAGTAACCGCAAGCGCATGGCCGCTATTCGGAGATGAAGGCGAAAAAAGCGCTGTAACACTAGAACTAGAACGAGTACCAAACCGTCTAGGGCAAACCCCAGTTGTTTGTGCAGAACGAATTAATTTAGATGCAGCGCAAGGACAATTTGACGGCATACTTGGCATGTACCAAATGCAAGCCAGACTAATGGCACTCGAAGTAATCGCAGTGCAAAAAGGCGTATTCCCCGACACTTACCTAGTAGGACGTGCAGGAGAAACACCGCAAATTGTAAACCCAGCAGACGGACTAACCGGCGAAGTCGGCGTAGTCCGAGGCGGGGATTTACGAGACATGCAAATGCAACCCGGCTACATGACCAACCCAGCAATCGACAGACTCGAACGAGCGCAACGTTTAACCGCTGGCATCCCCCAAGAATTCGGTGGCGAATCAACATCCAACATTCGTACAGGACGCCGAGGCGACGCTGTACTTTCCGCAGTTGTTGATTTCACAGTGCAAGAAGCACAAAAAATCTTGGCACGGTCTTTGCAAGAAGAAAACCGTTTAGCGCTAGACATGTCAAAACGTTACGCAGGTAACCGAGGACGCAGCTTTTACGTCAGCACCAAAAACGCTAAAGGTCGAGTTGACTACACACCAAACGAAAACTTTGAATCAACAGACAACGTAGTGTCGTACTCCCACCCCGGAGCAGATATAAATAATCTTGTAATAGGAGGCGGACAACGTGTTGGCATGGGAACCATGTCAAAGAAATCGTTTATGTCTATCGACCCGCTAGTCGATGACCCAGAATTCGAGCACGACACAGTAATAGGTGAACAGCTAGAACAAGCATT
>MDSV01132572.1_pt1 | contig 24176 bp, 13 predicted proteins | sample 810851 | NCBI WGS metagenome assembly MDSV01 (sample SAMN05326640, study PRJNA326480) | marine metagenome | isolation source: seawater | place: Atlantic Ocean: North East | collected 2012 | reverse complement strand
TCCAATCATATGATTGAGAGTAGGATAATCGGAAAGTACGAAATCTTCATCCAATGGCAGAGAGAAACGATCACGAATATCGGCCATTATCTCTGCTTGCTTGACGGTATCAATGCCTAATTCGCCTTCAAGGTCTTGGTCCAACTCCACGAAATCCGCTGGATATCCAGTGTGTTGGACAACCACGTTGACAACCTCTTCAGCCAGCGATTCATGAATCACTGGAGATGGGGCTGGGACTGCCACTTCTTGAGCAACTGTAGGTGCAGGTATCGGTGCCGATATTGATGCAACCTTTGGCACTGCCGCCAGTACCACCCCAGATGTCATTTGCTGGATATATCCAATCATGTGATTTAATGTCGGATAGTCGGAAAGAACAAATTCTTCATCCAAAGGTAATGTAAACCGGTCGCGAATATCGGCCATTATCTCTGCTTGCTTGACTGTATCAATGCCTAATTCGCCTTCAAGGTCTTGGTCCAACTCCACGAAATCCGCTGGATAGCCAGTATGATTGACAACCACTTCAATCACAATTCCAGCAATATCAGTGGATTCGTGAGTTTTCACTTCTGGCTCAGGAGGTACAACGGCTTCAGCAACCTCTGGTTCCGGTTGCACGATTGGAGTTGAAATCACACCTGAAGTGCTTGGTTTACCCTCCCAAGGTTGAGTGATTTCCCATGGTTGGCCTTTTACACCGCCATGGAGATTATCATCTCCGGCAACATAAGCTACCAACTTGTTGTCAAGTATTCGCATAACAACGTCATCTGTTTCTGCCAACTGACGTGCCCAAGCGAGCAGTTTCGCACCGTTCACCCGGTCGCCAACAACAGGCCACTTTCGAACCAATGAGAGAGCCATTTGTGAGCCAAATCCTGCTGCAAATCGTAGGCCGTACTCGAGTTGAGGATACTCGCCGCCTTTGGAAAGTTTCAGATTTCCAAGTTCTGGGTCTACTTCTTGATGATTGGCAATTGGAGGAATTCTTCCGGTTTTCAAGCCGTAAAACATGCTCGCATCTTCAATGCCGACACCCATTGGATGGCCTGTGAAACCTTTGGTGTTTGCAACGACTAACTTTTCAGTACTGGCCCCAAAAGTATCACGCAGAGCACGAACTTCAGATTGAGCTGAACCTCCGCGAGCTGGAGTGTAGGTTTCATGGGAGAAAAATACTGTATTTGGAGCGATTTCATGGCGGTTGATTCCCCATTCTTGCTCCATAGAGGTGATGAATGAGTTCACGGTTTGAGCAACGTGGTCGACGTCCAATCGAGTACCGTGGAATGCCGAATTCGCAGTTTGGGAGCCAAGTATTTCGGCAATAGGTTGAACTCCACGTTCTGCGGCTTGTGAATGGCGTTCGACCACAAAAGCCGCAGCGCCCATGCCCAAAACAAGTCCATTACGTCGGCGGTCAAACGGCAATGCAGCCTCTTCAACCACATTTCCGGTTGCAGCAGCACCCGATGCTGCAAACCCACCACCAATCCATTCCCACAAATCATCACCTGTTACATCATCAGCAGAGATAATGACCACACGGTCAACTCTGTCGCTGTTCAACCAATCTTCAGCAACTCCAAAAGCGGCGGTCGTCGAAGCACATGCCAAATTTATCGTTGTGTTGGGGCCGCGAATTCCAGTGTATTGAGCAAATTGTGAATGGCCCATGTTGAGGGTTTGGAAAAGATAACGTCGGTCAAAACGCCCCTCACCGTCATCACCGTTGCTCTTCGCATGTTTCATTGCCATCTGTAAACCGGGGAAACATGACGCGAAGACGATACCTGTACGCTCACGATGATGTTGCGGCACCTGCCAATTTCGAATCAGACGAAGGCCGCCCTTTCCAATCTGCTCGACTGGAGTGAGTGGGATGGCGGCATCTCGTAGAGCCAGCAAACCGGATGCGACTGCAAGTTGAGTGGTTATATCCCAAGCCAACACAGCTTTCGGGTCAATACCAAACTCTTCTGAAATATCGAAGGCTGATTTGATACCGGCCAGTTGAGGTATGTCGCTGAATTCAGTTGCTTTCTCCATATTGACGGAACCATCTCGACCTTTGATGAGGCGTACAATATTCTTGTCGAGCAACCGTTGCTTGTACGCATCACTGACTTCAGAGATGCATGTTTCTCCTCGAACCAGTCGCTCAAAAGTATCTTCATCGAAAACCCGTTCACCACCCGGGAGTCCAAGTGAAACTCCAGTCACGACGTAAGGGTCGGCTTTTCGTCGATTCACATGTGTGGTGTTTTGAGATACATGTACGGCTTGAGGGCTCGTAGTTCGAACGATTGAGGTTTGAGGCTTCCAAGAGACTGGTAAGGAGGTCACCCATTTCGCGATATCAGCAGCAGTCTGAATGTCATTCATAGCAACTGAAGAATCAACTGTAGCCTCATGAGCAATTGTTTGCAGTACCGAGGAAACCTCACCATCACTCATCCCCAGTCCCAATCGCAGGTTGACCATCCCTTGGCAGAAACGCGCAGGGTAGCCGCTAACAGATGCGAGTCTGTCACCGATATAATCATCCATCGACTTCGTAGCTGCTTGATGAGGGTCGACAATTCGTTCAGTAGAATGAGTTACGACATGAGAGGGTGACGTAGAGGACTGGGCGGAAGGTAGCGGGCGGGCTCGAGACTGCAAATCTTGGTTTTGTGCAGTTGTGAAAGTTTCGGTTGGAGCCGCAGCATACGCTTCAAGCGGCCCGGCACGGAATCCTTCGGCCAATACACTGGAAGTGTCACTTGGCCACTCAGGTTGCCTACCAGCCAAAGCCAATGTTCCTAATGCAGCAAGGAAGGTTGCGATACCTCCTTGTTTTGGATGGTTCGACATAATGGGCAGGTGAGGTTGATTTTCCAAAATTTGAACGGCAAACATCGTCAATGCGCGTTTCGGCCCTACTTCGATGAAAGCCCGAGCGCCTGCTGCATACATGGTTTCAATCTGAGTTGTCCATTCAACAGCAGAAGCCATTTGAGGAGCAAGTTTTTCCAAAATTCCTGCTTTAGAATCAGCACCTTCCATTGGATAAAAGGTGCCGTCAACGTTCGCAGTAATCGGAATAGTGGGCCAACGGATATCTAAACCTTCAAGGAATCTACGCAATGGTTCGTTTGCTGGAGCAACTATTCGAGAATGGAACGCATGAGATGTCGCTAAGGGGACACACTGGAATCCTTTTTCCTCAAACTGCGCCATAGCCTGTTGAACCGGTTCGGTTTCTCCAGCAATCACCGTCATTTTCGGTGAATTCTTGTTCGCTGCAATGACATAACCTTCGATGGATTTCAAAACACTGTCCACTTCGTTGTAAGGAGCCATTACGCTTGCCATCAAGCCTTTGTCATCGATTACTACAGAACCCATTTCAGTGCCTCGAGCGGCTGATGCTCGTAATGCTCCATCCATATCGAGTATGCCTGCAGACATCAGTGCAGCATATTCTCCCAGTGAATGACCGGCAACCATGTCTGGTTTTTGCCCATGGTCGTTCAGGGCGCGTTCAATCGCTAAATCGGCAGTTAGCATTGCAGGCTGAGTGTATTCTGTTTGCTTCAGTTTATGCTCAGCCTCAATACGCTCTTCTTTGGTTAAGTTTGATCTCAAAACAAAACTGGATAATGTTTCACCATCCAAAACATCAACCATCGTTTGGTCAGCTTGCTCCCACACTTTTTGCACAGCACTGTAACGTTGGTGAAGGTCGTGTGTCATCCCAACATATTGGCTGCCTTGCCCTGGATACATGTGAGCAATCTTCGCCTTCGGATGAAGTGCGGGGTCATTGGTCAACAATATGCCTTGAGCTTGTAGGAATCCCCATTTTTCGGGGTCATTCATCGCCTTATTTGCCAAAGCTGTTTTCTTGTGGAATTCCGCCCAAGAAGTAGCGACAATACACATTCGAAAAGCGTCACCTGCACTGTATTTACTCGATGTTAAATTCAGTGCAGACGATAATCGTAAGCCTCTAGGGTCTTCATCAAAATGCGAGCCTTCAAAACCAACCGAATCAAGTTGCTTCTGAAGTGAATCAAGGTCGTTTGCTGAAAGAAGCAAGATACCACCTTCAACCGATTTCATCTGTTCATGCGTCATTATCGGATTCGCTTGAGGGTCCAAAATTGATGCTGCTGCAGGCGTCTTGGATTTAGGGCTCGACTGTCCAGCATATGCATTCCAACGAGCCTCCCATTGTTGGGCTATGGGTGTGTGGAATTCTGGCTCAAATCCTTCAAGAGCAATATGGTAGTTGGTTCCACCGAAACCAAAAGCAGAAACGCCGGCCCTACGGGGATGGTGTTCAGGTCTTGGCCAGTCTCGAGCCTCTGTAGGGACAAAGAACGAATTATTCTCCCAATCTACAGTGGGGTTCGGTGTTTTAAATCCTGCAGATGGTGGAATCGTTCGATGATGAAGGGCCATTACGGCTTTAATCAATCCTGCCATTCCTGCTGCGGCCTTGAGGTGTCCGATTTGAGATTTAATCGACCCAACTGCAACATGGTTGCCTACAGGGGAGCCCTCCCATAGCAGGGAAAGGGTTCCAAGTTCGGTTGCATCTCCAACCTTCGTTGATGTCCCGTGTGCTTCGACCAACTCAACGGTCGTTACATCGTATTGGGCTTGTGAGTATGCTCGGGCTATAGCCTGTATCTGACCGCGTTGACTAGGGGCTGTGATACCTTTTCCACGACCGTCGGATGAACCGCCTACTCCGCGGATTACAGCATGAATTTGGTCACCATCTTCGATAGCATCAGAGAGTCGTTTGAGAACAAATGCACCGGCACCTTCGCCCATGACAAAACCGTTAGCACCCGCATCGAAAGGTGTCGAGTGAGTCGGCGAAAGTGCACCAATCGCACTAAATTTAGCGAAGGTTGGAGCATCCATACTTCGATCGGTTGCACCTGCAATCATGACATCTACTTGACGCATCTGCAACAACCGACATGCATCCATGAGCGTAGCTAAAGATGAGGCACAAGCAGCATCCATTGCAAAATTTGGACCTTGCAAGTCAAGGAGATTTGACACACGTCCCGCAACCACGTTCGCCAATTCTCCCGGCATCGTGTCTTCATTGACTCGAGGTGCGCCGGTGTTAATTGAGTCAATGAACTTCTGAGCGTTTTCTTCTGGCATTCCAAACGATTGTGCTATCTCTTTGGTGTGGTTTGAATAAATGCGGATGTTTGAAAGATTACGATTTTCTCCACCAAGGGCATTGGCAAACGCAACTCCAGTTCGAAGTCTGTCGATATCTTTTGTCTCACCATCATACCCAGCATGTTCAATCGCGGAGGCTGCAACAGAAACAGCCCACTGTTGTGCTAAATCAATTTGTGCCAAAGTACCCGGTGGTTGTTTCCATCTTCGCCAATCGAACTCATATCCTTCAACGACCGCTCCAATGCGAGCATATGTGTAGCCTTCTTCAATGTCCCCAGGACCTCCATCTCGTAAAAAATGGTCAATGGGGCCAATCCACCGGTGCTCTGGAATTTGGCGGATGCTTACTTTCGAGTCCAGTATATTCTGCCAAAAAGTGTCGATGTCAGGGGCTTCAGGCATTAATGCAGAGACTCCAATGACGGCAATGGGCTCGAAAGGCCCTTGTTCAAGACCCTCGACTTCGTTTCCTTTTGCATCTTTGACCATAATATCACCTCACTCGTTCATGATACTTTGTGGCACCATGGTAATCGAATAACCACCATCAACATAGATACATTGGCCCGTGACCCCACTTGAAAGAGGGCTTGCCAACCACAATGTAGCTCCAGCAACATCTTCCTGATTGACATTCCTTCGCAGAGGCGAATTTGCCTCTACATGGTCGAGTATGTTGTCAAAACCTGGAACGCCGCTTGCGGCGATTGTCCGAATAGGACCCGATGAAATGGCGTTTACGCGATGCCCTTCTGGGCCCAAATGACAAGCCAATTCCCGAGTCCAACATTCCAGTGCAGCCTTTGCCATCGACATGATGCCGTAATTTGGAACAAATCGGTTTGAGGCAGCATAAGTTAGAGTGACCGTAGAAGAGCCAGCATTGAGGTAAGGGAGTGCGTGTTTTAAACAACGTTGCAATGAATTAGCTGAAATGGTCATGGCAGTATTGATATCGCTGTCCTCTACAAATAATATTGGTCGGTCAAAACAGGCGCGTGGAGCAAATCCGATTGCGTGAATGAGGATGTCTGCTTTTTTGCCAGGATGTTCTTTTTCAAAGGCCTCAAAAAATTCACGTGTCGTAGCATCCGATGCTACATCTAGAGGATAAAAGCCACCTATTTGGGGCAGTTTATCTTTGAGTTGAAATATTCGGCTCATGAATCGCTTTTGATATCCAAGGTAAAGCGTCACACCAGCCGCAGCAAGTTGTTGGCAAATAGCCCATGCAATCGAGTCTTCACTCGCTACACCGAATACGAAGGCAGTTTTTCCTTGTAATTTGAGCATAAATGCACCTACCCAATGGGTAGGTGTTGGCCGTAACACCAATCCTATGACTGTTACCTATGTTGTATCACTAAAAATCAAGATTCGAAGACCCTATGGAAAGCGCCACAAGACATTACAAGTCGTCGAATAAATCATCAAATTCATCGGATTCTTGTGGCTCATCATCAAGGTCGCTGAACATGTCATCAAGATCGGAACCAAAATCATCCTCAAATTCTGGTTCATCAGGTAGAATAATTGGTTGCTGAATATTTGCTGATGGGTTCTGGTTCGGCTTCTTCTTGGTAACAACGCGAATCAGCACTACTAAGAACAGAACCAAGAGAATAACTCCTCCACCAATTGAGATATACAGAAGGCTATCATCTGAACTTAACGAGTCAAGTCCATCAATGCCACCGGACTGGCTTGGAGCCTCAATGTCCAGTTGGATTGTAATTTCACTGAACTCTGCAGTTGCGTCGTTGTCACTTTGTGCCCGAATAATGAGTGGCATTCGCAAGTCTTCAGTGACTTCGGAAGGAGAACGTACTGAGAGGGTTTTAACGCCTGATGTGCCTTGATATGCCACATTCTCACTTACCATTTTTCCACTTGGGAATGAAAATCCAGCAGCCTCTAATTCTGCTGAATTGGCAAAGAGAACTTCCAATTTGTCAAGGTCATTACCTTTGTTTGTCACTTGGAACGTAAATTCAACCTCATCACTCGGCTCCATATATCGCGTCGTAACATCAGAAAGCAAGAGTTCGACCATACCGTAAGTTTCGATTTTCAGTTTACCTATGTGCGTATCGTTGGTTGCTAATTGTTCGGGCAATTGCCCCCATGGTACGCCGTTCCATGCGTCTACTTTAGCCTCAATTTCAAATGAATATTCTGTTGTTGCAGGTATCTTGGTCTGCCCTGTAAAGGTAATATCGAAGTTTTCTTCGTCGCCAGCACCCAGACTAAAGGAGTCTTCGCTAAGAGTCATTTCTACCAGAACTCCATCCCACTCAAGGGTTGTAATACTGATGTCCTCACTCGATGCAGTGGGATTCTTAACAGTACACTGAACTGATATTTCAGCGTCTGAAGTGGGTCGAACATCCATAGAAGGATCTGAACCGCAAGTCAATTCAACTGCTGGCAATGGATTCTGCGCAGATGCTGGAACACTCAATAGAGGAACAAGGAACAAAACCACGACGAGACTGAAAATTACACCTCTCTTCATGATTGCCACGAAGAGGCGGTAGGTGCATTCACTCATGAATGTGATGGCTTTTTGAGACCTCAAAGGGACTCAATGCCTGTCAACTACTCGGGCCGTACAAATCATCTGCGAGGTCCTTATGGGCTTTCCATAGGAATTCCTCGTCGAGACCCCCTTCAAACAGTTGTTTGGTTCTTTTAGGGACCGTTTTTGGACCAAGTACGGCTCCTGGGCGTCGAACATCATCCATGTAATCGGTTTCAAGAAAAAAACCGTGGGAACACTTTGAAGCGGTTTCCAATACTTGCTCAAGAGCACCTTTTCCAATCAGCACACTGGGTGTTATGCCATGCGTTACTTTATGATCGATATTCGAAGGAGCATAATGTCGAACCAATCTTTTTCGTTCAAGACCTGCCTTATCGGCCAAAGTTGCCATATCCTTGTATGTTGATTCGAGTTCTCCTTCGACATGCAATTGTAAGGCAACACCTTCTTTTTTGGCCATGTGCATTGTTTCAAGCAGCAAGGTGTTCGACAAATCCCAAATTTCTTCACTTACCGGCCAGTGAGGGCGTCCGACTTCTCCAATGGCATGTGCTTTACCTTCATGGACAAAATCAAGTGCTGCATCGATGCTGTTACGGTAATTTTCCATTGCTTTTTGCGCACCTTTTTCACCCGACTGTTCCAACCAAGCTGAAAATTGATGGGCAAAGGCTGCCGGATGCGGACCAAGAACGACTCGAACACCTAAACCAACATGATTCCGAACCTCATCTGCCATTTTTATCGTGTCTTCGTACGTGTCAATATGTCCCTTTTTATCGACCGGCGGGGATGCAAAATCTGGACAATGGACAAGAACTATGTCAGTGCCTCCAGCATTTTTGAAATCGCGAGCGGCATTGAGAAATCGCCCATTCCGATTCAAATGAAAGTGATTGTCCAATATCGGCCCAGTCCAAGTGCGAGCATCCGACATGATTGAGCCTCAACTTCTGCTGAACATCATGCGATTTCAACGCATTGGAAAAAACCGACCAAAAGTTCTCATTACACACTTTCAACGAAGAATTTGTGGTCAGAAAATTGGTCTCGCCAATAAACAGCTGCCATTGCAACCATGTTACTGTGACGAGCATTGGTGACAACACATCGTCCATTAGGCCATACTTTGAGTGTCAAGTTATGACGTGAATCTTCAAGAAGAGCACATCCAAGCCGCTCGTCATAAGATGAGGTCCCTGCTCCAATAGCCCCGGTAATTTTCGTCACATCAAGGGACTGTTCAAAGTCGAAAGAGGCGATTACAGGACCGAGTTCAGTCTCAAGGCCGGTATCACTCAAACCCAATCGCAACATCAACTCCTTGGCGGCAGCACGTGCTGCATCAACTCTGTGAGTTCCATGAACAGTAATTCTGCCTTCCCCGTCGATTACAAGTGTTGCTCGAGGACGATCGAGAACTTTGATGACAACACCACTTGTCAGTTGACCACCGAGTTGCGATACGACATCTTGTTGATTGATTGGGGTGGGCGGAACAAAACGGACGAGTTGATTTTCAATCCGAACTTCTATCGCAGATTTCGACATAATCACTCCTCCTCTAAACCATCGGATGAAGTTGTGATTAAACTAATCTCCTCTTGTTCTGGAAGAGAATTTAATGCATCAAGGACTGAGTTCCTATGCGGTAAATACAACGGTAAAAGCAGTACTGCATCCGAACCATGAACAGAGCGAAGAGAAGCAAGGGCGCCTCGCAAGCGTGATGCAAATCGAGCATCTCGGGCTTGACCGACCTCAGGGGAGACAATCCATTCTGATAGGTCCCACCAAGTCGCTGAAAGAACAGCAGCAGAACCCAAATTCGGAGACACGCCTTTGGGAGGTTTCTGTGCATCAAAGATGTTCTTTTTCACTCGTTTTCTCCATTTTCCACCTATAGAAATCATGCCGAGTAATTTTTTCCAATGCGATGCGGCTTTGGCCTCATTGGTGAGGTGTTTATTCCATTCTTCATCGTCAGCTGTGGGTTCAATGAAGAACACTGGACGTTCATGGCGAGTCGCATTTCGATGTAAACGTCGAGGTTCTGGGTCTGGGAATCTGCCGCTGGTCACGTCCTCGACCATTGAGATTTCATCAAGAAATATGCCAAAAGCACCACCTGAAATAAGGCCATGTGAGAGATTGACTCCTGGCGATTCAGCCTCGTCTTTTTCCTCCTGAATCCACAGATCGACCACGTCGGGGGACTCAAGTAAAGCAAGACCATGCCACTCTGCGCGAGTACGCATTTTTCTCGGATAAACCACTGTTGGCAAGACAGGATGCAGAACGATTGTCCCACCATCCGGGTCTTCCCAATGGATATCGCCCCATTCGAGTCGAGCGGGCACAGACTCACCCTCACTGGTTGTTAACCCAATCTTGCAAGGTTTCTACATTCCAGCCTTGGTCAAAGTAACCTTGGATTTCGTCTTGCGTCCATTGAGGGAACTGTTCCATTGCTCGAGCCATTTCAGGAGATACCGAGGCTTGAGGGGCTGCTGCAGGTGGAGGGCCGCGTAGCGGCTTCCTTTCCTGCTGGCCAGGCAATTCAGCATACGCCTTATCATCTTCATCTTCATACTCTCCATAATCGTCAGCAGAAGATCTTCGAAGAAGAACGACAACCAATGTAGCCAATACCGCTACAACGATGATAAGGAACGTTAGAATCAACATAAATCCTGATGAGTCTGACGACTGGCTTTCAACTTGAACATTGAAGGATTCTCCTCGAGAGGAACCGTTGTAGAGCAACTGGTCTGTCGTGTTATCTGAGATGAGATAATACATACCCGTTGTCGCCAAATTGAACTGTTGCAAGTCAACCTCAACCCACGAAGAGGCCCCGACTGCAATTTCTCCAGTCTCAACACTGCCCTCGAATACCGGTACGCCACCGTTGACGACGGAACGGATGTTGAGTACTGTTGAACCTGCCAAGGTTCCAGTGTTAAGAACCTCAATTTCAAGTTCCATTTCATCACCAACTTCAGGCTTTTCTGGCGTGAGGCGGACATTCTTTACCGAGAAAGATGCTTCTTCAAAAATCAATTCATACATGGAACGGTGAGAGGGGTCGCTAGAGAAAATCGGCCCTATGCCGCCATCATCATTCATTCCACCACCAAGCAGCACTTGTGTTCCTGCTGAATCCTTGCCATCAATCCAAAATACAACTTCGACACTGTTGATTTGAGTGTCTTTGTTTAGGTCATTTTGACCATCAGTAATAGGCCATAAATCAACGCAATCTGCTGTTGCGAAATACGAACCGCCACTTGGATTCAAGGTAAGTTGCTGAGTCATTGGTTCATCGCCAAAAGTAGACCTGTACGTCGGCCAGACGGTGTTCGTGGTTGGGTCGGTGAAGAAACTCCAAGCGACAGCGACATCTCCTTGGAACAATGCTTCCTGCTCTTCAATGAGAACCTCGATATCGACACAGTGGTATGTCGATGTCGGCAAGACATTCGCTATAGGTTGTTGATTCCCATCTTTAAGAGTCCACGAATTAGCGACAACACGTGGCGCTGTTGCATCGACCTTCAAATTAAAACTACTGCAACCGTATGAATCAGATACTGAACAAATCGCTGTTGTCGTATCAATTGCGCCCATCGGTAGTCCAGCTATCGGATTTGCAGGAGTGCCACACTCGCCGTTGGCCCCACCCTCACCGTTATTGGCATCGTACGGGCACAAACGGAATGAATACTGGTAATCGTTTGAAACCGGAGGTGCTGTGATGTTGATATCAAATGTGCCACCGGTAAACGAATGGTAGAAAACTTCACCTGGATAGGCAATGTATCCTTTTGCGCCATCCATTCCCGCAGCAGCTCGTGTAATTTCAAGAGTCAATTCAATTTCAGGATTGATGTAGACTCCGTTCGTAATTCCGTCGAGATAAGCATACTGCCCTTCGAAAGAGATGACATCACCCGGATACACAAATCCCTTGCGAACATCCTGAGTAATCGGAGTCATCAAATCAGTAAATATTGGTGAAATCATTTGGTCTGCAACCGAGTCAGCGCGGAAATCAAGTTGTATTCCATCGCTGTAGTACCAATCTTGAATATGCCTACCGGGAGCTGGCAACATTCGGTAGAGAGAATTGTCCAAATCTTTCATGTAAAGAACAGGTGTGTTGAGGGATGTTGTTGCACCTGGGAGGCCCCATGTCATACGAATTGGTAAATCAAGATAGAAATCAGACTCAAATGGATTGATGAGAGTAGCGCCATCCATCGAAAGAACTTGAGGTCCACCAGAGCCCATGATTTCTGGAAGTATTTCGATGTAAGGGCTGTTGGTCCACGCTGTGTCATTGCGAGGTGCGTAATACACGGTCATGTCGGTTCGGTCATCTGAAAGATCGATTCGGAAATAATCAACATCTCTCCATCCATTGTCATCGTTTGCCTCAACGATAAGATGGTACTCGTTACCAGCATACATGGTTTGATTCCATTTTCCTTCGTATTGTTGTTGATTCGATTTCAAGAATCTATCGTACTGAGAATCGTCGACAAAGAAGTTTCGAATAACCGGCGACTTTGAGTTCATAGAGACGTAGGTGAAATGATCGTTTTCAAAGCCAGGTGCTCCCCCATCAATGGAGTTCCCTGCCTTGTCAAAAGATTCCACCCACACGCTGACTCGACCAACAGGATCTTGACCAACATTGGCAATATCATTGAAGGTGGCTGTGTAATTCGCAAATGGAGCCTCTCCGTCACTGGTCGTTGGAACCGTGATGTATTCGTCAGCCTCAGGTATACCGTTTGAATTCTGATCGTGATCGTATTCTACCCATATTTTGAGATTCATTGTTTCGGGAGGAGACGGTAGGTCACTCGCATTAAGGCGGATTCGTTGAATCGTTGACGGTACAACCCATGTATCATCAACCATTATCCTCCAGTTATCGTCGTTTGAAAGGTCTCCAAGACCGTTAAAGATTCGCACCTCAAGTAGGTCAGGGTCCAAAGTGTCTATCGAGACATTGAAAGGAATTCCACATGAACTATCTGGTCGATAGGACGCTTCTGGGCAAAGGGTTTCTCCACCCTCGTATCCATCCAATCTAAAGCGATAGGTGTCCTCTCCTGCCGCTTGACCAAGATCGATATTCCAAGAGAAATCTCCATTGGGGATTCCTGAGCGATTCGCAACAGTAATCCATTCAATAGTAATATTCTCACCGGTTGTGTTCAAAGTCTTCTGTTCAAGTATCATAAAGTACGAACTTGGATTAGGAGCTATTGACAAGTCTTGAAGGCGAATTGAACCGTTGAGCGTAATGACTTGTCCTGTCGAAGCAGAATCGAGGTTCTGCACAATACCAATGTTGTTTACCAATGATAACGATGAAATTACTGCATCATTCTCTACTGCATTGCCAACAGATGGCGAGAGTAAAGTAGCATCAGGTAGACCGTTGACTCCGTTTGACGCAAGCAGTCCTGAATAGATACGCACTTGAGCGCAATCTTCCCAGTTGGAATTGACGGTAAATCGCCATGTGATTTGTTTACCATCGTTGATGTTGCTGATACTGGAGGATTGAAGAGTGATGATGTCTCCGAGGTCCGATGATTCGTAGAACAAGAGAGCGTCGGTGTAACTTAGAACTGCATTTCCAGTAGATGATTCGAATGTGAGTGTTGCTTCGTCTAAAACAGCACCTGTCAATGGACTGACTGCATGTGTCGTTATGATTTCATAAATAGCGCCGTTTGGATACAATCCAGACGGGTTGCCCACCAAACTGATGGTATTTTCATATCCTGCAGAAGTCGTTACTTGGAGGTTTGAAAACATGGCTTTGCCTCCGGTTGTACTGCTGAGCCTCATTTCCACTTCAGCCGTAGAACCGCCATCCCAAAGTGCAACTCCTTTGTTCAACTCTTTGGCAAATCCATTTGATGAATCAATCGTTACGGAATAATTGTACAAAATTTGGAGGTCTCGAACAGTCATTTGAGCGCCAGTTGTAGCATTTGGAGATTCTGCCCTAAACCGGAAAGCCAGCCATTCATTTCCATAAGAATCGTAATGATTGATGGGCACAATCGGGTTTTCCATGAGCGAATTTAATGCTGTTTTAATATCGATATCAAACAAACTTTCTGACATTATCAAAGTCGAGTTCATGACATCACCAAGAGCTTCCTCCTGCGTTCCAGATAGAATCGAAAGATTGAACCCTTCTGATTGATCAGAAGTGGAATAAATACCAACTTCATCAAAGACTAAACTAATCGATGTTATCTCTGCGCCCTTAGGCAACATGAATGTGCCACCTTCAGCAACTCCGTTACTGTCAATCGACATGATTGAAGAATCTTGACCATAGTTGATGTTGTCTACCTTGGCTTGAAGGAATTGGTTCTGCATTCCAAAGGCTCCGAAAGCAGGTTCATTAAATCCCCATTCCGCAACACCGTCGCCTCCAACATCGAGTTCAAGGGACTCGGCGTGATGGCCAAAAGTAAGATCAAACCACATCCCACCCACATTGCAGGCATTCGTATAGGAAAGTTGAGCTTCAAACCCGTAGATAGGTACATCAAGAGTGTATGTTGTTCCGTTAACTAAAGATGAAAGAGACGACCCGCCATATCCATAGAGATCAAGTAAAGGTACTTCAGCGCAATCGTCTTGAATGTACGGTGTAATTTGGGTAATCGGCTTGTCGAAGAAACTACGCTCGAGTGGCGGGTTGTATGAGGTATCAATGAGTATAGGTGAATAGGTAGCAGACTCTCCGTTACCTAGAGTTTGCCAAACACCATCGACAATATCCAATGGAATTTCAGCACTGGTTTGATTGAAACCTGTTCCCACCCGAGTGCCTATGCTGAAACCATGGAATACAGGAGACGATAACCGCTCGCTGCCTGAATCAAAATTGAACCGCAAGTCAATCTTCGGGTGTTGGGTAGAATTTACGTCCCACAACTCAACAATTTTGCCTTCCAAATTTTTCAATTGATTACCGTCTGTGTCATGAACAATTTGTTTCGTCGAAGAATCAAGAACATCAACAGTGATGGTTGCCGAGGAAGATACTTCGGATTCAACGGTTACGATACCGTAGCCATTCGGGTGGTTTTGGCCTCCAGCAACAGAAGGAAGAAGGTCTGAGAAAGTCATTGATTGTGCTTGAGGAAGCAAATCTCCAACACGGAAGTTGTCAATGTACCATCCGGCTTTGCCACCATCTGCATTACCAACATTGTTGTCTTCCATTACAAATTGAAGTTGAATATGCTTACCCACATAAGGCCCCAAATCAAGTGCCACATTTGCCCAACCGTTCGGGGCTTGTCCTGAAGTTGAAGTTCCCCCTAATGCAAAATCACCAGCAGATTTACCGTTGCAACGAGCGTCGATTTGACCGGCAGTATTGGTGTTTGATGACACTTGATAATATCCTGCACCATAGCCAATACCTGTTGTTAAGTTGGTGAACAAATCGATTGGTTCAAATTCAGTTGGTTCGTAGAAATTTAGAGCGTTTGCAGAGGATGACTCTCGAATTTCAACATATGCACAATCTCGATATTTGATTGGGGGATTTGGACCGGTACCGGATTCGCCATCCAAATCATGCCAAGAATCGAAGTATGCGATTTGGGTCTTCATTGCGGGATCGATGTAGATAGGAGGGGTTGTCAAGACATACACTCTGTTTCCGTTTAGTGCAGTGTAATCGTCATCGAAAAGTCCAGTTCCCCAGCAATACTCGCCACCTGCACAATCCGGAATGTTACTGTTTGGAGGTCGGGAAAGAGCGTCGAGTTGGGAGTGATCCCATCCGACTGGCTCGGTGTAGAACTGCCGACGATCTTCAAAACCTGAGGGGTCCTCTTCAAAGTCAGTTAGAAAACCATCAGTATCAAGTTGAACCGGTATGGCATTGGAACCGTCTTCGATTTGGAACGCTCCAATGTTTGAAAATTGAGTGGTATTTCCATTAAACATTGGATTCCAAACACGATTCATTGTCTCAAGGTCAATCCTTGAATGTGAACTGTGTTCAAACACTTCTGTCGATATGTCCATTGACGCAGATGTTACTGTTTCAGCAGCTGGTAGGTGGATTGCACCTGAATCGCCGTTGATAAACGCAGTACCATCTCGCAATTCAATATCGGCAGTGGAATTACCATTACCAAAAGTATTCACATTTGCCGCTGCGGCAAATGGCGCTAAAATCATCAAGAATACGAGAAAAAAAGCCGCTTTTAATTGTCCATTATCTTTGCTCATAGGCTCACCTGTTTCCAACCGAGGATTCCTTCACCTATAATCACAACGGGCTTTTGCCCAAGTATCCCCTCCTACGGAGGGGGTTCTTCAAAATGAATCATAATTGCACAATTCGATGGTTTTTCCAAGCCTCTTCCACCAAATTTTGGAAACCTCCAACCCGTTCTTCACTCTTTTCAAGCCATTCAAGGTTGGCTACAGTTGTCGGCAAAGAAGGGCCTAGAGCATCACAAACTTCAGGTCCTAAACTCAATTCGTAGGTGCCCATGCTTTGAGCCATGTGCATAATTACAGTCTTATCGATACCAAGTAAAGGTCGCAACATCCGTAACGATGTCATCATTTCGATAGCGCCTAAATTTCCAAGAGTTTGACTTGAAACTTGCCCAAGATTTTCGCCTGTCAGCAAATGCGTAGCGCCTTTTTGAGTTCCAACAAGGTCGCCAAGTCCGCAGTATAGGCGTTTCATGTGAATAAAGTACTCTGTATGACACCATTTCTCAGTAAAAAGTGACAGTTGTTGAGCAACTGGAATCACGGTTAACTCTCGGGATAAATTTTGGCGAGCTAATTCTCCAAGAGGGCCTTCAATTTCCAAAAAATACCGTAGAGCAGCGATAGTTTTTTGTTCTGCTTCAGGACCTGTAACCGGCTCTTGTGAACAATGAACTGGATGTATGCTCCAACCTTCTCGAAGCATTCGAGCAACGGCAACCGGAGAGTCTATACCTCCCGAAACCAAAGCGATACACACTTTCTGCTCGACCATATGCTACGGCAATCCCCCGAGGTCAAGAAACCACCTCATAAGCGCATAAACTCCACATGAGTTCTTGAGGGAGAACTCTTTCGGGCAACCATGGAACCCTACTCAAAGGAACCTGTAACGCTTATCGAACATATTTTCCCAGGTGATACCAACGACCATGACACTTTGTTCGGCGGTAAACTTCTCTCAATTATGGACAAAGCCGGTGGTATTGCTTGCTCAAAATTCGCCCACCGTGAATTCGTCACCATCTCGATTGATACGCTCAAATTTATTGCTCCAGCACGTCAAGGAGATTTACTGGAAGTTACTGGAAAAGTAGTCTTCACCAGTAGCCATACCGCTTGTACAAAGGTTACTGCAGTTGCAATCAATAAGGCAACTTGGGAGAAAAAGAAAATTTGTGAGGGTTACTTCTTTTTCGTAGCCATTGATTCGATGATGCGACCGATTCCTATACCTCAATTCGTGGCTGAAACCAGCGAAGAACAGGAGGATTGGGGGCATGCTGAAAGAATTCGAGAGCAAATGCTTGCGAATCGAAAGAAATGAAACCACCCCTATCTTCATTTGACAAATCTGTGTGGGATGTTTATGCCTGTGTTGAACATTGCAATGGTCGGGACCGATGATTTGGCTCGAGAAATTGCCAAACCAACAGATCAAAGAGATGTTCACACCTATGTCCACAAAGAATCAGGTCCCGATGGCCCTCGTATATTATCGCTGATTCGTCCGGCAAAATACCCCGATCGCCTTCGTCCACTTCTCAATGCTTTATCGGCTGCAAGGGTCGGCATCATTGAGATCTCAGAAATTAATGCCACGCTTGGCGAAACGCTTGTTGCTTTTGCGAGCGCAAACATCACCAAAGGAATCGGTATAATCAATGCTCCTCAAGGTGGATGGGTTGATGAAGAACAGGCCAAAATGTTGTTTCAACAAGCTGGGCTTGAAAAGTGGAGTTTTGCCTCGACTGACGGAATTGAACTAAGGAATAAATTGTACCAGTTTATGGATGACATTGCAGATGATTTGTCCGCAATAGCGAATGCCCCATTGGTGATTCCGGTTGACCAACACTTCAATGTCAAAGGAATTGGCTTGGTTGCTATAGGCTATGTTCAATCCGGAACTGTCAATGTCCACGACGAAGTTCTGTTGTTACCGGCAAATGGAACTGGAAACGCAAAGTCCCTGCAAGTAATGGATGACGATGTACCATCCGCAGTTGCTGGAGACCGTGTTGGGCTCGCACTTAGGAACGCAAAAGAAGAACACCTAGGGAGCGGTTCCTTACTTGTACATCCTGCTGTTGAAGACAAAAAAACCGGAACCAGTATCCCTCTTGCGGTCGTAGCACATGAACAATCGTTGATGAAATTAAATCGCTCGCCGTTCCAAAAAAGAACTCTTGTTGAAGGAGATGTTGTGCATGCGAGTGTTGATTTGCAATTTGTCGTTGGAAGGGTAACCTCTGCTCAGGGCGACGAATTCACAATAAAGTGGGATTCGCCTCTTTTTATTCGCCGGCAAAACCCTGAACCAACACTGATTGCTCAATTGGATTCAAAACCGAGGATTATGGGCAGTGCCGAACTCATCGAAAATTGAGTTGCTTCGGCTCCGAACAAGCGGTCGATTTTTCCGCTCATATCGCACATCAAGTATCGGTGGTTTCATAACCCAGCACATTTGGTTTGCGCGCTGGGATGCGCATTACAGTTCAGGAGGACAGTCCTGCAAGTGCAGAAGACTTTGAAGTCTTCAGGGCTCTGCATTTGATGGGCTCAGGAAGAGTTCAAGCCTTAGTGGATGAGCGCATGCTGTCGTTTGAAACCCGGAAGGGGCGAACACTTTCTGTTCGCCTTGCCAATATTTTACGCGTTCATCATCATCACACTCGACTTGTTCCCTTTGGGTTTGCTCTATTTGGCATTGGTTTACTCTACATTGCTCAAAGAATTTTGATTCCTGATGTTCTCCAAATGACTGTAGCAGCATGTGGCATAGCGTTCATTATCGGGTGGTTTGGAACCAGAAAACCGACCCTAACAATCGATACCGATGTTGGTGATTGTCACACCATTATTGGCAACGATGCATCCCTAATGCGAATGTCCACACTTATCAAAAGACTCCTCACCGGAATGTCGATGGATGATGCTCGCATTGGTTTAGACATTCTAAACAGAAACACGGAATTTCCAAACACAAGTATGCTTGAAATGCAGGAAGTTCCCGTTGAACATGTACATCTGAGTTCTTCTCCGTCAATCGCCTCTTTCTTAACACAAGAACTACCGGTCGAAGAACTACCGGATTCAATTACCTCTATGGAGGCTGTCGAACCAGAATTAGACCTTGACTTTGGTGAGATGCAAGAAGCACGAAGTTGGATTCTAGGTGAATCGGATTTACAAAACCAAACCGCACTTCAATCAGAACATGGACTGATGAGAAGGGGTATCGCAAATGCCCATGACCGAAGAGGAGCACTTCCCCGACCAAGTGTTGAAAGTCCGCAACATTTTACGGCTCAAACGAATTCACCGCTTCCAGGTCTTCAACAACCACAACCTTTGCCATCTTATCAGCACCTTACCCAATCGACAACGGCTGAAATGATTCACAACCGGAATGAAGCCCACACGACTGAAATGCCAACCCAATTTATCCCAAGTTTTGTTGGACCTGAAGGAGCGCATATTCCTCAAAGAAAGATTGTACAGGAAAATCAACGACAGACCAACGAATTCCGTTCTCCCGATTCGATTCTTCCGCCTCAAACCGAACAAGAACAACCGTCCCTCATCGAATTGGCACGCAGAGAGACACCAAAATTACCTGAAATACCACCGTCAAATACGAAACCTGCCAACCAAACCACCTCTCGACTTCGACCAAAGAGTGCCCAGAGCTCTCATAGTCGACTAAGGCCAAAATCTCGAACACACAACCCGCAGACGGGTAGACTTCGAGAACTGGTTCGACCTGCCGCCGCTCAAATGATTGAGAGTGCCACTGGTTTTGCGTCTCGTTTGCTCAGCGGCAAAACCGTGAACAAAGATGAGACAGGGTCCTCATCAACCAATGAATTACGTCAACGTTCTGCTCAAACTCATCAATCAGAAGCAATCGAATCCATTCGTAATCTGGCTGAAAGTCGCGGTGGAGATTTGCCGGACCACGAGATTGAACCAATGCTCGCTCATCTCGAACGACGCCACACATTCCTTGAACAGGAAATGCAAGAAGAGAGTTCGCAAGAAACACCTCAATTGGAAAGCATTTCATTTGAAGAATTGAAGGACAGCAAAACACTTCATTCAGAACAAGGCGGAAGGGCAGGATTGCCTCGCATTGATGTTTAACGAAGCATCTTTTCAAAACTATCGAGACGCTTTTCGTACTGTTCATTTGTCATCGAATGAAGTCCTTCTATACCAAACGATTCGAGTGTAAAACTCGCAGTCACAGTCGCCGAAAGGAGTGCTCTTCGTAGTTCATCTCTTGAGAGTGGTCCGTTTCCATGCGCTAAATGGGCGGCAATTGAACCTGCAAAAGTATCACCGCACCCAGTAGGATCGACGACCTTCTCGGTTGGAAAAGCAGGCATGGAAATGATTTCATCTCCTTGGAATGCCAGAACTCCATGTTCACCGCGTTTTACCACAAGTGATTTTACATTCACCATATCAACCACTTTACGGGCAGCACGAATTAAATTTTCATCATCGGCTAGCATACGGACTTCGCCATCGTTGATGATGACCAAATCGACTTTTTTCATCACCTCAATCAAATCATTACGAGCAATTTCAATCCACAGGTTCATTGAATCAAGCATTGAAAGTCGCTCCGGACTTGCTTGTTCGAGCACACTTGATTGAAGACTTGGATGAAGGTTGGCACAGAAGGTTATCGCTGGTGCTTGGTGTTCATCTGGCACTTTCGGTTCAAAGTGCTCAAAGACATTCAATTGTGTATCATGAGTTTGCGCTTCTGCCATGGTTCCGTGATACGAGCCAGACCAACGAAATGTCTCTCCATCTGCAGTTTCTAAGCCATCAAGATTCAATCCACTACCGGACAAGATTTCACGGTCTTCTTTGCTAAAGTCCCGACCGACAACACCGACCAATCCTACTTGTTGTAGGCCCAGTCTTTTGGCATGAAATGAACACGATAACCCAGCATATGTTGCAGAACCACCCAAAGCATCTTTCACATGCCCAAGAGGAGAAACTACGCTATCATAGGCTATACTGCCAACTATCAAAACATCCATGTCCATCCCTGAGGGATTCGATTCTTTTTCCTTTCGTAGGGCCAAACAGCTCAACCAAGCAATTCTTGATGCATGTCAATATATTGAATCGTTATGTCTCGGTTCAAGAAATCCTCTTCATCCATAATCCGTCGATGCAACGGGATAAGATGCTCAACTCCAGTAATGACTGTCTCATCAAGAGCGGTTCTCATTCGCTTAACAGCATCATTTCTGTCTCGCCCCCAAACCAAAAGTTTTGCCAAAAGTGAATCAAAACACCCTGGCATCTCATAGCCTGGATGAGCGTGTGTGTCAACTCGAACACCGTAGCCAGATGGAAAGTGGCACTCCCAGAGTCGTCCGGGGCTTGGTATGAATTTGGCTGGGTCTTCTGCATTAAGTCGACACTGAATCGCATGACCGTTCCAGGAAATGTCATCTTGATTGAGAGACAATTCTTCGCCTTGAGCAACTCGAACACCCAATTCAACCAAGTTGTGCCCCGTGATGAGTTCAGTCACAGTATGTTCGACTTGCACACGAGGGTTGACTTCAAGGAAATAGAAATCGCCGTTTGCGTCGCGAAGGAATTCAAATGTCGCCAAACCTTTGTAGCCGACAGATTCTGCACCACGACAAACCAAAGCCCCAATCTCTTCACGCTTTTCATCGCTTAACCAAGGACCCTCCTCAACCAATTTTTGGTGCCGGCGTTGAATTGAACAGAACCGTTCGCCAAAATGAATGGCTTTCTTACCGTCTCCAAGTACTTGAAACTCCACGTGTTGAGCACCTTGAATATACTTCTCAACAAAAACTCGTTCGTCTCCGAATGCGGACTTTGCTCGGGATTGACACAATTTTAACGCATTTTCAAACTCTGAAGATTGTTCGACGATTTGCATTCCGATTCCACCGCCACCTGCTGCTGCTTTGATGATAACTGGATATCCAATTTCCTCTGCCAAAGCAGAAGCGACTGCCGCATCAGAGATGGGTTCAGACGAACCTTTTGCGGTTGGTAATCCTGCAGATTCCATTGCTGCTCGTGCCTCAATCTTGTCGCCAAGCAAGGTGATGACGTCTGCAGAAGGTCCGATGAATGTAATGCCCTCCTCTTGAAGTCGGCGAACAAAATTCGCATTTTCTGCAAGAAAACCGTACCCTGGATGGACAGCGTCACATTCCATTTCTTTCGCAGCAGTAATTACAGATTCAATATCCAAGTAGGAATCCAAAGGATTTGATTTGTAATTTGCATAAGCAACATCTGCGAAACGAACGGGTAATGAAAGGCGGTCCTCTCGACCATGGATGATTGCTGCTTCAATACCCATATCGCGCAGTGTGCGAAGTATACGAAGTGCAATTTCACCGCGATTAGCAATGAGGACTCGTTTGAAGGCCATAACCGACTCGAAGAGTAAGAACTCTATGATGCCAACGGTTCAACTTGTTCAAAAAACCTCAAATCTCGAGTTGTTTTTGAAACCGTACTTCGTCAAATAAAATCGATTATTTGCCGAATTGTAGTAAAAATGCGCTGTTTTTCAATCATTTTCACGAACTATAAACGATAATTTGATACATTATGACTGCGATGACCCTTCATGACGCAGATGACCCGGACTGGAGCTGAGGCCCTCGATGAGTTGGCTGGAATTGACTTGAATAGAGACGGAAGAATAGTAAATTTAGTGATATGTGGAAATTCTAAATTTTACGATTATAGCTGGCTTGAAGAGCAACTTGAGATTTGGGTTGAAGATAACGCATATCCTGATTTGATCATACTCGGTGGTGCGAGTGGTGTGGATTATCTTGCTGAACGATGGGCAGATAACAACAACATCCAGTTGGCAGTATTTAGTGAAGCATGGGTTGCACCGCGACCGAACTCGTCTCATGATTCCGGACGGCCTGAAGCAGTGGCTTCACTCGCAAGAACCATGCTTGAGAAAGCCACGCATATGCTTTCTTTCCCGGGGCCTGATTCTGTATGGACCAAAAGAATGGAAGAAAGAGCCGTTGAATACGGCATTCCGATAAAGAGTGTACCACTGCCTGAAGAAGGCCTGTAATAGAACTCAGTACACGTCGCGCAAGTATCGCTTTTGGTCTTTCATCATCGTTGTACCGATGAAGAAGGTCGCATCGTCTTCAGACATTCCACCATGTTCCATTGCAATTTCAATCAGTGCGCGGTGTACATCCTTAGCCATGTAGGTTTTATCACCGCAAATGTAGAAGTATGCTCCATTTTCAAACCACTCCCAAATTTCTGCACCGTGTTCTTTGAGTCGGTGCTGGACGTAAATTTTCTTTTCTTGGTCTCTCGACCAAGCAGTTGTAAACCTGTATAAGTCACCACTGTCCATCCATCCTTCGATTTGTTCCTTGTAGTAAAATTCCGTCTTCGAAGATTGGTCTCCAAAGAACAACCAGTTTCGACCTTTTCCGCCATCAAATACTCTCTGTTCCATAAACGCACGGAATGGTGCAATTCCAGTCCCAGGACCGACCATAATGATGTCGATATCCTTGTCTTCAGGCAGGATGAAAGATTTTGTTGGTGACATAAAGACGCCTATTGGATTTCCAGTAGTGTCAATTTCATCGGCCATATACTGGGTGCAAAGCCCTCCGCGTGCACGATTGTGATACTCAAATCGAACGATACCAACTGTTAGCTCAACAAATCCAGGGTGTGCATCATGCGATGATGCTATGGAATACAGACGTGGCTTAAGTCGGCCAACCAAGTCAAAAAATTCTTCAGGAGTGTATTTCACTCCGAATTCTCTCATGATATCAACATAATCTCGAGTCCAAAGATAATCTTCAATCGCTTTTTCATCACCTAGAAGTGCTTCTACTTTCGCTGCTGGGTCATCTGATGCTTTGCTAACAGCGAGACCTGGTGGAGTGGCGGATGTTTCGGATGTTTCCCAATCTTGAGATGAACGGCTGCGAGCAACTATTTTCAATGAGATTTTCATACCTGATGAAACCACTTTACCTGCAAGCGATTGGACAAATTTTTTGTTCGCCATGTGAACCTCGAAATCTTTCTTGAGAGCAGTGTACAAGTCCCT
>MDSV01132633.1_pt1 | contig 24188 bp, 24 predicted proteins | sample 810851 | NCBI WGS metagenome assembly MDSV01 (sample SAMN05326640, study PRJNA326480) | marine metagenome | isolation source: seawater | place: Atlantic Ocean: North East | collected 2012 | reverse complement strand
GGTGGTCGACCTGCTTTCCGCGCTGCAGAAGAAGCATAACCTTGCCTATCTGTTCATCAGCCACGACCTGAAAGTGGTGCGGGCGCTGGCGAACGAGATCATCGTCATGCGGCTTGGCGAGGTGGTGGAGCGCGGTCCGGCCAAGGACGTGTTCGAGAACCCGCAGGCCGAGTACACCAAGGCGCTGCTCGCCGCCGCCTTCGATATCGAACCGGTCGAGGCGGACTGATCCTCCCGGAGCGTCGGGCGAAAAAGTGGAATCCGGTTTTTCGATAGCCCGACGCGGCAAAAGAGCCGGGCCCGTCGCCTTTCCCCCCTGAACTACGTCAAATGACGTATGTGGGGTTTTCCCGCCCTCAACGATAGTTGGACGAGGCGCCGTTCTCGCGGCGTCGCGAAATCCAAAGCCATTCAGGCGATAGTCGTTGAGGGGAACTACGAACGATGAATTTCACAAAGGGATTGACCAGCGCAGCGCTTCTCGCCGCGCTCACCACCGCCGGCATCGGCGGCATGGCTTATGCCCAGGAAGACACGATCAAGGTCGGCATCCTGCATTCGCTGTCCGGCACGATGGCGATTTCGGAAACCACGCTGAAGGACGCCATGCTGATGCTGATCGAACAGCAGAACGAGAAGGGCGGCCTGCTCGGCAAGCAGCTCGAGGCGGTCGTCGTCGACCCGGCGTCCGACTGGCCGCTGTTCGCCGAAAAGGCGCGCGAGCTGATCGAGGGCGACAATGTCGCCGCCGTGTTCGGCTGCTGGACCTCGGTGTCGCGCAAGTCCGTGCTGCCGGTGTTCGAGGAACTCGACAACATCCTGTTCTACCCCGTCCAGTATGAGGGCGAGGAAAGCCAGCGCAACGTGTTCTACACGGGTGCCGCGCCGAACCAGCAGGCCATCCCGGCCGTCGACTACCTGATGGAGAATGACGGCGTCGAGCGCTGGGTGCTGGCCGGTACCGACTATGTCTATCCGCGCACCACCAACAAGATCCTCGAAGCCTATCTCAAGGATCACGGCGTTGCCGAAGAAGACATCATGATCAATTACACGCCGTTCGGCTTCTCCGACTGGCAGACGATCGTGTCCGACATCAAGAATTTCGGTTCGGAAGGCAAGAAGACCGCCGTTGTCTCCACCATCAATGGCGACGCCAACGTGCCGTTCTACAAGGAACTCGCCAATCAGGGCATCTCGGCTTCCGATATTCCGGTTGTCGCCTTCTCGGTCGGCGAGGAAGAGCTTGCCGGTCTCGACACCGCGCCGCTGGTTGGCCATCTCGCCGCCTGGAACTACTTCCAGTCCGTCGACACCGATGCGAATTACGACTTCATCGATGCCTGGCACGCCTTCACCGGCGATGACGCCCGCGTGACCAATGATCCGATGGAAGCCCATTACATCGGCTTCAATATGTGGGTGAAGGCGGTCGAAAAGGCCGGCACCACCGATCCGGATGCGGTTATCGACGCGCTGATCGGCGTTGCGGTTCCCAACCTTTCCGGCGGCTATTCGGCGATGATGCCGAACCACCACATCACCAAGCCGGTTCTGATCGGCGAAATCCAGGACGATGGCCAGTTCGACATCGTCTACGAAACCCCCGGCCTCGTCGCCGGCGATGCATGGTCCGACTTCCTGCCGGACTCGAAGAACCTGATTGCCGACTGGCGCGCTCCGATGTCGTGCGGCAACTTCAATGTCGAGACCGGCAAATGCGGCGGTATGGCTGAATAATCCAGGCTCGACGCCGGGCGCGATCGGCTCCAATGCGATCACGCTCGGTTAACAGGGGGGCGGCCGGATATTTCGAAGGCCGTCAATTGGGGGCGCATATGTCCAAAATATTCCAGATGCACTGTTTCAGAGCATTCGTTTTAGTAGCCATTTTGTTTCTGACATATGCGCCCTCGTCTTCTTTTGCCCAGACCGACCTTGCCGGCACGATCGACCGGTTCGGTTCCTCCCGCGGCTTCGGCCAGACCGAAACCCTGGTCAATGAACTGGCCGCCACCGGCGATGATGCCGCCGTGCCCGCCCTGAAGGCGCTTGCCGCCGGCGATCTCTACACCCGCAAGAGCGATGGCAAGGTGTTCATCACCCGCAAGGGGTCTTCCAGCCGCGACCTTCTGCTGATCGATCCGGTGACCGGCGAGGAGGCTGGCGAACTTTCCAAACGCGACCTCGACAAGGTCAAGGTCAACAATAATCTGCGCTCCACCATCGACGCGGCACTGGCCGGCATGACGCTGATGAGCCCCAATCGCGGCACAAGGCTTTCCGCCGCGCAATCGCTGCTGAAGGCGCCGAGCGAGGACAATCTGATCCTGATCGAGCAGGCGTTCGAAAAGGAAGAGGATGGCGAGGTTGCCTCGGTTCTGGCGCAGGCGCGCGCCGTCTCGGTGCTGAATTCCGACCGTAGCCCGGAGGAGAAAGCCGAAGCGATCTCCGATATCGCCGATATCGGCGGACGGGAGGCGATCTCGATCCTGCTCTCGGCCCGTTCCAGCGTCGGCCCTGATCTCCAGGACGAGATTGACGCGGCGCAGGCGAAGATCGAAAAGCGGCTCGCCTTCTGGGATCTGGCCCAGAATGTCTGGTACGGGCTGTCGCTCGGTTCCGTGCTGCTTCTGGCGGCGATCGGGCTTGCGATCACCTTCGGCGTCATGGGCGTCATCAACATGGCCCATGGCGAGATGGTGATGATCGGGGCTTATTGCACCTTCATGGTGCAGCAGATTATCCGCACCGCCTATCCGCATCTGTTCGACTGGTCGCTGGCGATCGCGCTGCCGGTCGCCTTCATCGTCACCGCCGCCGTCGGCCTTGTGATCGAGCGCGGCGTGATCCGCTTTCTCTATGGCCGGCCGCTGGAAACGCTGCTGGCCACCTGGGGCGTGTCGCTCATCCTGCAGCAGGCGGTGCGCACCATTTTCGGCCCCACCAATCGCGAGGTCGGCAATCCGTCGTGGATGTCCGGTTCCTTCGATCTCGGCGGGCTCATGATCACCTGGTCGAGGCTCTGGATCGTGCTGTTCTCGCTCGCGGTGTTCGCCGCCCTCCTGCTGCTGATGAAGCGATCGGCCTTCGGCCTACAGATGCGCGCCGTCACCCAGAACCGCCGCATGGCGGCCTCGATGGGCATCCGCACGCCATGGGTCGATGCCTTCACCTTTGCGCTTGGTTCGGGCGTTGCGGGTCTTGCCGGCGTGGCGCTGTCGCAGATCGACAATGTCTCCCCCAATCTCGGCCAATCCTACATCATCGACAGTTTCATGGTCGTGGTGTTCGGCGGCGTCGGCAATCTCTGGGGCACGTTTGTCGGCGCGTTCTCGCTCGGCATCCTCAACAAGTTCCTGGAGCCCTATGCCGGCGCGGTGCTCGGCAAGATCCTGGTGCTGGTCTTCATCATCCTGTTCATCCAGAAACGGCCGCGCGGGCTGTTCGCACTCAAGGGAAGGGCGGTGGAAGCATGATCACGGCCTATCTTTTCCGCTCGCTCGACCGCAAGGTCTCGATCGCGATCATCATCCTCTTCGCGGTTGCCCTGCTGGTGCCGTTCGCGAACCTCATCATCCCGGCCGACAGCGCCTTTCACCTGCCGACCTATCTCGTCTCGCTGTTCGGCAAATATCTCTGCTATGCGCTGCTCGCGCTGTCGCTCGATCTGGTCTGGGGGTTCTGCGGCATTCTCTCGCTTGGCCATGGCGCCTTCTTCGCGCTTGGCGGTTATGCCATGGGCATGTATCTGATGCGCCAGATCGGCCCGCGCGGCGTTTATGGCGACCCGATCCTGCCGGATTTCATGGTATTCTTGAACTACAAGGCGCTGCCCTGGTTCTGGCATGGCTTCGACATGTTCTGGTTCGCCATGGCGATGGTGCTCTTGGTGCCGGGCGCGCTCGCCTTTGTGTTCGGCTGGTTCGCCTTCCGCTCGCGCGTCAACGGCGTCTATCTCTCGATCATCACCCAGGCGATGACCTATGCGCTGCTGCTCGCCTTCTTCCGCAACGACATGGGCTTCGGTGGCAATAACGGCCTCACCGATTTCAAGGATATTCTCGGCTTCTCGGTTCAGGCCGATGGCACCCGCGCCGCGCTGTTTGCCGCTTCCGCCCTGTTTCTGGCGCTCGGCCTGTTCCTCGCCTCGGCGATCGTGCGCTCCAAGGCCGGCAAAGTGCTGGTCGGCGTGCGCGATGCCGAAAGCCGGGTACGCTTCCTCGGCTACCGGGTGGAGAACTACAAGCTCTTCACCTTTGTCGCCTCCGCCATGATGGCGGGCGTTGCCGGCGCTCTCTACGTGCCGCAGGTCGGCATCATCAATCCGGGCGAATTTGCGCCCGCGAACTCCATCGAAGTGGTGATCTGGACCGCCGTCGGCGGCCGGGCGACGCTGATCGGGCCGATCATCGGGGCGATCCTCGTCAATGGCGGCAAGACCATCTTCACCGGCCTGTTCCCCGCCTTCTGGCTCTTCGCGCTCGGCGGCCTGTTCGTCGCCGTCACCCTGTTCCTGCCCAAGGGCATCGTCGGAACGCTTGCGCCCCGGTTTTCGAAAAAGCCAGGCCCTGACGCAAAAGAGCGGATCGAGCACGCGGAAGAGGCAGAAGCCGGGATCGACGGCATTGCAGAGGAGCCTGCCCGATGAGCCCCCATGAAAAGCGCGCCAAGAGCCTGCTCTATCTCGACAATGTCTCGGTCTCGTTCGATGGCTTCAAGGCGCTGAACAGCCTGTCCTTCGTCATCGATCCCGGCGAGTTGCGCGCCGTGATCGGCCCGAACGGCGCGGGCAAGACCACGATGATGGACATCATCACCGGCAAGACGCGGCCGGACGAGGGCGAGGTGTTCTTCTCCGACACGATCGATCTCACCCGCAAGGACGAGGCCGATATCGCCCAGCTCGGCATCGGCCGCAAGTTCCAGAAGCCGACCGTGTTCGAAAGCCATACGGTGTGGGACAATCTGGAACTGGCGCTGAACCGCAAACGCGGCGTGTTCTCGACCCTGTTCTACAGCCTGACCGGCGAAGACCGCGACCGCATCGAGGAAATCCTCGAGACGATCCGCATGACGGCGCGTCGCGACGAGCTTGCGGCAAACCTTTCCCACGGTCAGAAGCAATGGCTGGAGATCGGCATGCTTCTGGCGCAGGAGCCGAAATTGCTGCTTGTCGACGAACCCGTCGCCGGCATGACCGATGCCGAAACCGTGGAAACCGCCCGCCTGTTGCGCGAAATCGCGAGAACGCGGGCGGTGGTCGTCGTCGAGCACGACATGGGTTTCGTCCGCGATCTCGGCGTCAAGGTCACCTGCCTCGCCGAAGGCTCCGTCCTCGCCGAAGGCTCGATCGACTTCGTGTCGAACGATCCGAAGGTGATCGAGAATTATTTGGGGAGGTGAGGGGATGATGGAGGGGGCGGTCGTGCGGATTGGCTGCATGGATCCTCGGGTCAAGCCCGAGGATGACCCGTGGGGTGGGCGGAGAGCTAAAGCCGCAAACTCTTCGAGGCGGGCTCGCGACTGCCGCAGCCTTCGTGACAGCAGGTCGAACAAAACGCTCATGCGTCGCAGAATAGACCGCACCCCTCCCCACGTGTCATCCTCGGGCTTGACCCGAGGATCCAGGCAGTTGCGCTCAGAGGAACGTTTCGTAAAGATCCTCCCAGCCGGGGTTCATTCCATTCACCAGCGCAAGCTTCCACGCCCGGTTCCATTGCTTCAGAGCCTTCTCGCGCGCAATCGCACTGCCGATCTCGAAGTGCTCTTCGTACCACACCAGTCTGTTGCAGCCGTAGCGGCTGGTGAAGCCAGGAACGAGCCCTTCCCTGTGCTCGTAAATGCGCCGCTCAAGATCGCGGGTCACGCCGATATAGAGCGTGCCGTGGGGCTTGTTGGTAACGATATAGACATAACCAGCCATAGCGCTTTGCCGGGTTGCCTGGATCCTCGGGTCAAGCCCGAGGATGACACGAGTGGGACGGGGTGGAAAGAATTTGCTGCCGGAGCACTCGCCAGAACGTATATGAATGTGCGCCGTACTCTCCCCCTTTCTGCGTCATCCTCGGGCTTGACCCGAGGATCCAGGCGGCTGGCTCTGGCCTGTCAGTATCCTCTCCTTGCGAAAAAGGTCCAACTCCATGCTGACAATTGAAAACGTCAACCTCCACTATGGCGCCGCGCAGGCGCTCAGAAACGTGTCGCTAACCGCCGAGATGGGCAGGATCACCTGCGTGCTGGGACGCAATGGCGTTGGCAAGTCGTCGCTGCTTCGGGCTGTCACCGGGCAGCATCCGATCTCGGGCGGTACGATCAGTTTCGGCGGTGACAAGCTTGACGGGCTTGCGCCCTATGGTCGGGCCAAGCGCGGCGTCGGCTATGTGCCGCAGGGGCGCGAAATCTTTCCGTTGCTGACGGTGCGCGAGAACCTGGAGACCGGGTTCGCGCCGCTGGCGCGCAACGACCGCAATATTCCCGACGAGATATTCTCGCTGTTTCCGGTGCTGCAGACCATGCTTTCGCGCCGCGGCGGCGATCTTTCCGGCGGCCAGCAGCAGCAGCTCGCAATCGGCCGCGCAATGGTCACTCGGCCGAAAATCCTGGTGCTGGACGAGCCGACCGAAGGCATCCAGCCTTCGATCATCAAGGATATCGGCCGCGCCATCCGCTATCTGCGGGATTCCACCGGCATGGCGATCCTGCTGGTGGAACAATATCTCGATTTCTGCCGGGAACTCGCCGACAAGGTCTATATCATGGACCGCGGCGTGATCGTGCACGAGGGTGAAGCCGAAACGCTCGACACGCCCGAGGCGCGCCGTCATCTGACGGTGTGATGCTTCGACGCGCATAATGAGGAGAATTTGTGCGCTTTTGAGGGAGCGACAGACGAGGCTCTTGCGTTTAACTTTTTATCGGGACGCGGCGAGACGGAGTGAATTCTGAAATCTCTCGCCCGGCCCGTCGATGCGGCATGAAACTTGCGTTTAGCCGTTCGACAGCATCACGATAAAAAGGAAAAGCGATGGGCTGGAAGCATCAATTGCGCGGGCGGGCCGCAGGATCGGCGAGTGCGCGCGCCGGTCAGGTCGCAGTCGGGTCAGCGTGTCCCTGGGAGGGGCCATGGGCGGCGGGATGGAACTGTTGACGCCGGGCCTCACCGTGGGGCCGCAGCGGACATCCGGCACGGGCCGGGTGAGCGCCAAATCGGCCGGTGGCAAGACGCGTCTTGATGTCTTCTATCAGGAGGGTGCGGCCAAGATCCGCATTCCCGAAAGCTTCGACGGCGCGATGGAGGCGGTGCTGATCAACACCTCCGGCGGGTTGACCGGCGGCGACCGACTGCAATGGGAACTTGAAGCCGGCGAGGGCACGGCGCTGACGGCGACCACCCAGGCCTGCGAAAAAATCTACCGCTCCGACAGCGGACCGGCGGCGATCGATACCGAGATCAGGGTCGGCGAGAATGCCCGGTTCGACTGGCTGCCGCAGGAAACGATCCTGTTCGACGACGCCTCGCTCAACCGCAGGCTCGATGTCGATCTGGCCGAGACCGCCGAGTTCCTGGCGATCGAGGCCGTGTTGCTCGGCCGCAAGGCCATGGGCGAGGCGGTGCGCTGCGGCAATTTCCGCGATCGCTGGCGGGTGCGCCGTTCGGGCACGCTGATCCACGCCGAGGATGTGCGCATGACCGGCGATATCGAGAACCTGGTGGCGCATACGGCGGTGCTGGGCGGCGATGTCGCCTTCGCCACGCTGCTTTACTGCGGCCCCCGCGCGGAGGCGCTGATGCCGAAAGTGCGCGAAGCACTGGGCGAGGCTTCCGCCGGCGCCAGCGAGTGGAACGGCAAGCTCGTCGCCCGCATCGTCGCCGCCGACGGCTATAGTTTGCGAAAAAGCCTGATTCCCGCGCTCAAGGTCTTGCGGGACGGGCAGAATCTGCCGAAAGTCTGGCATCTGTAAAAGAAACGGGACGAGAGTGACGCATGAACCTGACGCCGCGTGAAAAGGACAAGTTGCTGGTTTCCATGGCCGCCATGGTCGCGCGCCGACGGCTGGAACGGGGCGTCAAGCTCAACCACCCGGAGGCGATCGCGCTGATCACCGATTTCGTGGTCGAGGGCGCCCGCGACGGCCGCCCGGTGGCCGAACTGATGGAAGCCGGCGCCCATGTGATCACCCGCGACCAGGTGATGGAGGGCATCCCCGAAATGATCCACGATATTCAGGTGGAAGCCACCTTCCCCGACGGCACCAAGCTGGTGACCGTGCATGAGCCGATCAGGTGAGGAGAACAAGATGATCCCCGGTGAACTGATCGCCGCAGACGGCGAGATTGAAATCAATGCCGGCCTGCCGACTGTGACGCTGACCGTCGCCAATACCGGTGATCGGCCGGTGCAGGTCGGCAGCCATTATCATTTCTTCGAGGCCAATCCGGCCCTTGCCTTCGAGCGGGACAAGGCGCGCGGCATGCGGCTTGATATCGCGGCCGGCACGGCGGTGCGTTTCGAGCCCGGCCAGACCCGCGACGTGACGCTGGTGCCTTATGGCGGCGAGCGCACGGTTTACGGATTCCGGCAGGAAATCATGGGGAAGCTCTGACAATGGCCGTTCAGCATTATCACGGAAGCTGCCAGTGCGGCGCGGTGGATTTCGATGTTGATATCGAACTCGGCCACACCGTTACCTGCAACTGCTCGCGCTGCAAGCGTCTCGGTTCGGTACTGGCGTTTGCGCCGCGTGAAAACTTCACCCTGAACAGCGGCAAGGACAGCCTCACCGAATATCTGTTCAACAAGCACCAGATCCAGCATCTGTTCTGCAAGACATGCGGCATCGAGAGCTTTGCCTATGCCGCCGGCCCCGACGGGGCCGACATGGTCGCGGTCAACGCCAATTGCCTCGACGGCGTCGATCCCCGCAGCCTCAGCTCGCAGCATTACGACGGCGCCGCCGTATAACGCTTTCCGCCCCAGGAGAAATTCCATGCCTTTCAAGATGTCCCGCGCAGCCTATGCCTCGATGTTCGGCCCGACCACCGGCGACAAGGTGCGGCTTGCCGATACCGAGCTCTTCGTCGAGGTGGAAAAGGATTTCACCCATTACGGCGACGAGGTGAAGTTCGGCGGCGGCAAGGTGATCCGCGACGGCATGGGGCAGTCGCAGGTGACCCGCGCGGACGGCGCGGTCGACACGGTAATCATTAACGCGCTGATCATCGATCACTGGGGCATCGTCAAGGCGGATATCGGCATCAAGGACGGGCGGATCGCGGCGATCGGCAAGGCCGGCAATCCGGACACACAGAAGGGCGTCGACATCATCGTCGGCCCGGGCACGGAGGTCATCGCGTCCGAAGGCAAGATCATCACCGCCGGCGGCATGGATGCCCATATCCACTTCATCTGCCCGCAGCAGATCGAAGAGGCGCTGATGAGCGGGCTGACCTGCATGCTCGGCGGCGGCACGGGGCCGGCGCACGGCACGCTCGCCACCACCTGCACCCCCGGCCCGTGGCATCTGGAGCGGATGATCCAGGCGGCCGACGCCTTCCCGATGAACCTCGCCTTTGCCGGCAAGGGCAATGCCTCGCTGCCCGGCGCGCTGGAGGAGATGGTGCTCGGGGGTGCTGCCGCGCTCAAGCTGCACGAGGACTGGGGCACGACCCCGGCCGCGATCGACAACTGCCTTTCGGTCGCCGACAAATACGACGTCCAGGTGATGATCCATACCGATACGCTGAACGAATCGGGCTTCGTCGAGGACACGATCAAGGCCTTCGATGGCCGCACCATCCACGCCTTTCACACCGAAGGGGCCGGCGGCGGCCATGCCCCGGACATCATCAAGGTCTGCGGGTTTTCCAACGTCATCCCGTCCTCGACCAACCCGACCCGGCCCTATACCAAAAACACTATCGCCGAGCATCTCGACATGCTGATGGTCTGCCATCACCTGTCGCCGTCGATCCCGGAAGACATTGCCTTTGCCGAAAGCCGAATCCGCAAGGAGACGATCGCGGCGGAGGATATTCTCCACGATCTCGGAGCGTTCTCGATCATCTCGTCCGACAGTCAGGCCATGGGCCGTGTCGGCGAGGTCGCCATCCGCACATGGCAGACCGCTGACAAGATGAAGCGCCAGCGCGGACGGCTTGCGCAAGAGCAGGGCGACAATGACAATTTCCGGGTGAAGCGCTACATCGCCAAATACACGATCAACCCGGCGATCGCCCACGGGCTTTCCCACGAGATCGGCTCGGTCGAGGTGGGAAAACGCGCGGACCTGGTGATGTGGTCGCCGGCGATGTTTGGCGTCAAGCCGGACCTCGTTCTCCTCGGCGGCATGATCGCGGCAGCGCCCATGGGCGACCCGAACGCCTCGATCCCGACGCCGCAGCCGATGCATTACCGCTACATGTTCGGCGCCTATGGCAAGGCGCGCACGAATTCCTCCGTCACCTTCGTCTCGGAAGCCTCGCTCGATGGCGGCCTTGCCCATAAGCTCGGCGTTTCCAAGCAGCTCCTGCCGGTGCAGAACACCCGCGGCGGCATCTCCAAGGCCTCGATGGTCCACAATTCCGCCACGCCGGAGATTTCCGTCGATCCGGAAACCTACGAGGTCCGCGCCGACGGCGAGGTGTTGACCTGCGAACCCGCCGACGTGCTTCCGATGGCGCAGCGCTATTTCCTGTTCTGAGCAGGGGGCGTCGCTCAGGCGACGACTTTCGACACCAGATCCGGGTATTGCGCAATCACGCGGACATAGGCGACGGCGAAGTCGGGTGCGGTGACGCGCGCTTGCTCCCAATCGCGAAGCGTGCCCACGGGAACGCGAAATCTGCTGGCGAATTCCGTTTGCGATAGTCCGAGCGCTGTTCTCGTCCGGCGGATCAGGCGAGCGCGTTGGCCGCGATCTTCCGCCGAAGCGCTTACATCGAAGTCTTCGACGTCAGTCGGGTCAGCTTTCAAGACGATAGGATCGTTCTTCACCCTTGTTACTCCTTCTTACCGATATGAAGCGCGGCAGATCGACCCGATAAACGAATATGCGACGACATACGGAAATTCCGTATTTACTGCAACTGGCATTGCTACCCATGCGTCCAGCGCATACCCGCTATGCGTTTACCCCTAATCGGCCTTGCCGGCCTTTGATTCCCTGTCCGGAATCGTTAAATTCGGCCCAAGCTTGAAGCAACAAATTTCCAAGACTGAGCAAGGAGATCGCCATGATCGGCCGTAAAGTTCCGAACGTCACCTTCCGCACGCGCGTCCGCGATGAAAGCATCGAGGGGCCGAACCCGTTCCGCTGGCAGGACATGACCTCGGACGATTATTTCAAGGGCAAGCGCGTCGTGCTGTTCTCGCTGCCGGGCGCCTTCACGCCCACCTGCTCGACCTATCAGCTTCCCGATTTCGAAAAGCTGTTCCCCGAGTTCCAGGCGCAGGGCATCGACGACATCTACTGCATGTCGGTCAATGACGCCTTCGTCATGAACGCCTGGGCCAAGGGTCAGAATCTCGAGCACGTCAAGGTTATCCCGGATGGCTCCGGCGAGTTCACCCGCAAGATGGGCATGCTTGTCAACAAGGACAATCTCGGCTTCGGCATGCGCTCGTGGCGCTATGCCGCCATCATAAATGATGGCGTCGTAGAGCAGTGGTTCGAGGAAGAGGGCTTCTCCGACATGTGCGAGACCGACCCCTACAGCGTGTCCTCGCCGCAGAACATTCTCGAAAACCTGAAGCGCGAAGCCAAGGCCGCCTGAGGCCTTTCGGCCCGCTTCGATGGAAAGCGAGGGCGGTCGGCAACGGCCGCCCTTTTTCTTGCGTGGCGTGTCCCGGATACGGCGATGCACGCGCTTGCCAAGTGGCGCAATCTTGCTATGAAAGAAGGAACGCCCGGCATCGTTACAGACCGGGCCGTCAAGGGGAAAGCATGCAGCGCGTTACCAGTTTCATTCCCGCGGGCGAGGGCGGCGGCGCGGTCGCCGGCCGTGTCGAGCTGACGCATGACGGGCGGCATCTGCGCCGCAAGGCGCTGAAGCTTGAAGACGGTTCGAGCGTGATGCTCGACCTGAAGGAAGCGGTGCTGTTTGCCACCGGCGATCGGCTGGTGCTGGAGGACGGCAGGACGATCGAGATCGTCGCCGCGCCCGAGGAACTCTACGAAATTCATGCGCATGACAACCTGCACCTGATCCAGCTTGCCTGGCATCTCGGCAACCGTCATCTGCCGGCCCAGATCGAGGAGGGGCGGATCCTGATCCTGCGTGACCACGTGATTCGCCAGATGCTGGAGGGCCTGGGCGCGCATGTGCATGATGTCGTCGAGCCGTTCCAGCCGGTGCGCGGCGCCTATCACAGCGGACACGGAGACCATCACCATCACGGCCATCACCACGATTGACGGCGGCGCCGTTTCGGGCGCCGCGCTTCTAAGGCTGTTGGCCTGGCTGTCGCCGGCCTTTCCGCTGGGCGGGTTTTCCTATTCCGGCGGGCTTGAGCGCGCGGCGCACGACCGGCTGCTGGAAGATGCGGATGACGTGGCCGAATGGCTCGCCGTCTCGCTTCGCCACGGGTTTCTGTGGAATGACGCCGTGCTGTTGTGCGAGGCCCATCGCGCGGCGGGCGACCCGGAGCGGCTTGCCGCCATCGCCGCCCTTGCCGCAGCACTTGCCGGTTCGCGCGAGCGCCATGCCGAAACGCTGGCGCTGGGCGCGGCCTTTGTGGCCGCCGCCGGTGCGTGGTTGGCGCCCGGTGACGAGGGTTTGCCGCCGGAAACGCCGCTGCCGGTCGCCTTCGGCGCGATCGCCGCATCACACGGCATTGGTCTCGAAGTGGCCTGTCAGGGCTATCTCCATGCCCAGGTCTCGCAGTATATTTCGGCCGCGATCCGGCTGTCGCTTGCCGGTCAGGTGGCCGGCCTTGCCGTGCTTTCCGGGCTGGAGCAGCCGATCCTCGACCAGGCGGCGCGGGCGGCGGCATCGACGCCGGATGATCTCGGCGGCTGCGCCTTCAGCGCCGATATCGCCGCTCTGCGCCACGAGGTCCAGCATTCACGGCTGTTCCGGTCGTAATGAACGAGGTAAGACAATGAAATCCGAAAACGGTCCCCTGCGCGTCGGCATTGGCGGCCCGGTCGGCTCCGGCAAGACGGCGCTCACCGAAAAGCTATGCAAGGCGATGGGCCGCGACTATTCCGTCGCCGTGGTCACCAATGACATCTACACCCGCGAGGATGCCGAGGCGCTGGTGCGCATGCAGGCGCTCACCTCCGACCGGATTGTAGGCGTGGAGACCGGCGGCTGCCCGCATACCGCTATCCGCGAGGATGCGACGATCAATCTTCAGGCGATCGCCGGGCTGAACAGCCGCATCCCCGATCTCGATATCATCTTCATCGAATCCGGCGGCGACAACCTTGCCGCCACCTTCTCCCCGGACCTTGCCGATATCACCATCTATGTGATTTCGGTTTGCCAGGGCGAGGAGATCCCGCGCAAGGGCGGCCCCGGCATCACCCGGTCGGATATGCTGGTGATCAACAAGAAGGATCTGGCGCCCTATGTCGAGGTCGACCTCGATGTCATGGCGCGCGATTCAGAGCGCATGCGCAATGGCGGCCCGACCGTGTTCACCGATCTGAAGCGCGGCGATGGCGTCGAGGCGGTTGCCGCCTTTCTGAAGGAGGCAGGCGGGCTGTAGCTGTCTATAGACGCTTCAGCGCCTCGATATCGGTGATTTCGATCGTCCGGCCGTGGACATTGACGCCGAGTGTCTTGAGCGTGCCGAAGGCGCGCGACAGGGCTTCCGGGGCGAGGCCGAGCTTGCCGGCAAGCAGGCTCTTACGGCAGGCAAGACGGAAGGTGACGGGCTCGGTGTCTTCCGGACACTGGTCGAGAAGGTAGTGCGCCACGCGTTGCAGCGCTGTATTGAGCCGGTCATCGGCCACGCAGTCGACGGCTTCCCGCAATTGCGCCGACAGCGAAATGGCAAGCACACGTGCCAGGCTGCCGTCGTCATTATTGGCGAGTTCCCGCACTTTGGCGAGGTCATAGCACACCAGCGTTGCATTTTCGGCGGCCTGGGCGCTGTAGCGGCAGGCGTCACCGCCGAAAACCAGTTCGTCCCCGAACGTGTCGCCTGGCCCGCAGATACGGATGTCTGCCTCGCGGCCTTCATGGTTCTGTCTGAACAGCCGGACAAAGCCGGTCACGACGCTGTAAAAATGCCGCGCGTCATCCCCCTCAACAAACAGGATGTCGGGCGGTGTGACGTTGACGAAGGTGGCGCATTCCATCAGCCTGTTAACCGTCGTCATGTCCGCCGCGGCCGTCAGGCCGGTTGCGATGAACTGTGCTTTCCTGCGCTCGCTCACATTGATGGTCGTGTTCACTGTCCCGCCTCCCATGGCGTGGCTATGATGGTGTGTCTGCACGAAACGGTTCCTTCGCATCTCGCCCACCGCATTCCGGTCCGAAAGAAAGCGGCCGTCATCGTCAAGTTATGACGATCACGATGCAAAAGGTTTGATTTCAATCAAGCGATGACGGCGCTGGTCTGAAGAAGACGCGGCGAAGAGCGGCTCCGAGGTGGCCGCATGTCCGATATCGCGGCAAGCGCAGCCTGGCGTGTCGCGCGGAGCGGGTATGTCCGGAGCGGGCTTGAAGCACGAAGGCCGGCGCAAACGGCCGGCCTTCGTCTATCTTATCCTGCAGGCGCTTCAGGCCATGCCGCGCTTGGACAGGTTGTCGCGATCGCCTTCCAGGGTCTCCACTCGCTCCTCGAGTCTCGCGAGTTTCGCCCGGTTGGCCTCGCTCATTCGTCCGGCGGTTTCGGCGGTGTAGACCACGTCATTGGGGTCCGCCTTGCCGATGAACCGGCTGAAGGCCCAGCGCAGCAGCCCTGCCAGATCGTCCATGATCATGAAGAAGGCCGGCACGACCAGCAGCGACAGCGCGGTGGAGACGATGATGCCGCCGATCACCGCGATCGCCATCGGCGCGCGGAAGGACGAGCCTTCGCCGACGCCAAGCGCCGCCGGCAGCATGCCCGCCGACATCGCGATCGAGGTCATGATGATCGGACGCGCGCGCTTGCGTCCGGCCTCCACCAGCGCCTGACGCCGGTCGAGCCCGTGCCAGATCGCCTCCTTGGCGAAGTCCACCAGCAGGATCGCGTTCTTTGTCACGATCCCCATCAGCATCAGGAGGCCGATCAGCACCGGCATCGAGATCGGATTGTCGGTGACGATCAGCGCGATCGCGACCCCGCCCAGCGCCAATGGCAGCGAGAACAGGATGGTGAACGGCTGGATCACGTCCTTGAACAGGAGGATCAGCACCGCCAGCACCAGGAACAGGCCGAGCATCATCGCGTTCATGAAGCTCTGCTGCATTTCGGCAAGGATCTTGGCGTCGCCGCTTTCGGCCAGCGTCACGCTTGCGGGTAGGTCGGTGCTGTCAACGATCTCGCGGAACTTCGCCGTCGCCGGATCGAGCGCCACGCCCGGTGGCAGGTTGGCCCCGATCGAGACCACGCGATGGCGGTCATAGCGCTGCACCGTGCTGACGCCCTCGGAATAGTCGACGTCGGCGACGACCGATAGCGGCACCATTTCGCCCGACGCGGCCTTGATTTTCAGCGCCCGGATCGCGGCAAGGTCGCGCCTGAGTTCCAGATCGGTGCGCACCCGCACCGGGATCAGGCGGTTGTCGAGCGAAATCTTCGCCAGGTTGGCGTCGACATCGCCGACGGTCGCCACCCGCACGGTTTCGGAAATCTGCGCCGGGGTGATGCCGAGACGGGCCGCGATTTCCTTCTTTGGCCGGATTTTCAGTTCCGGACGCGGCAGCGCGCCTTCCGATGACACCTTGTCCAGCATCGGTTCAGTCCGCAGCTTCGCCTCCAGGATCGCGACAGCCTCCTGCAGGTCCTCCTCATTGTCGGAGAGGAAGTTGAACTCGATATCACGCTGTCCGCGGTCGTTGAGCTTGGTGATCCGAAGGTCGGGAATGTCGGCAAGCCCGGCCAGGATTTCCTGCTCGATCTGCCATTGCGGAATTTCGCGGCCCGATGGCGGGATTTTCGGCAGATATTGGCCGATCAGCGGTAAGCCGCCGAGCATATCGTTGACCAGCGCTTCCGGCAGTGAATGCGCGAGCTTGCCGAGCGTGACCGTGATGGTGGCCCGGCGATATTCGAGGTCGCCCAGCGGCGAGGAACCGCCCAGCACGGTGACATCCTCGACGCCGTCATAGCCTTCGATCCGCTCCGCGATCAGGTCGGTCATCTCCTCGGTGTCGGAAAGCCGCGCATTCGGCGGCAGTTCCACCGAGAGCACGATGCGCGAGGCATCTTCCGGCGGTATGAAACTGCCGGGAATGCGCGCCATGAAGAACAGCGAGACGGCGAGAACGCCGATCGCGGCCACCAGCGTCGCATAACGCCATTTGGTGGTCCAGCGCACGGCAGCGGTGTAGCTGCGCATGATCCGACCATCATTGTGCTCGGCGTCTTCCTTGTGCTTGTGCTTGCTGGGCTTCAGCATATAGGCCGCCATCACCGGGGTGATCAGGCGGGCGACGACCAGCGAGAAGAACACGGCGAACGCCACCGTCAGGCCGAACTGGATGAAGTACTGGCCCGGAATGCCCGGCATGAACGACACCGGCACGAACACGGCGATGATGGTGAAGCTCGTGGCGATCACCGCAAGCCCGATCTCGTCGGCCGCTTCAAGGGCCGCGCGATAGGGCGTCTTGCCCATATTGATGTGGCGCTCGATATTCTCGACCTCCACGATCGCGTCATCGACGAGAATGCCGGTCGCCAGCGTCAGCGAGATCAGGCTCACCAGGTTGAGCGAGAAGCCGAGCATGTCCATGATCCAGAAGGTCGGGATCACAGAGAGCGGCAGGGCGACCGCGGCAATCAGCGTCGCCCGCCAATTGTGCAGGAACAGGAACACGACGATGATGGCGAGCAGCGCGCCCTCGTACAGCGTGTCCATCGCGGCGGTGTAGTTGCCCTTGGTGAAGTACACCGCGTCATCGATCAGCGAGATCGAGACATCAGGGTTTTCCGCGCGGACCTCGTCCAGCGCCTCGGCCACCGCGTCGGCAACCGTCACTTCGCTGGCGCCCTTGGAGCGGAACACGCCGAAGGAGACGACAGGCTCGCCGCCGTGGCGCGCGAAGGGGCGCGGCTCCTCATAAGTGTCCGTGACCGTGCCAAGGTCGGAAAGCCGGGCATACCGGCCGCCGCCGAGCGCGATCGTGGTGCTGGCGAGATCGGAGACGCTGCGGCTGTCGCCAAGCGTGCGGATCGCCTGTTCCGAGCCGCCGACCTGGCCGCGGCCAGAGCCGACATCGGCATTGGTCTGGCGTAGCTGCGCGTTCACCTCCGAGGCGGTGATGCCATAGCTTGCCAGCTTGTCGGCATCGAGCGAGACCTGGATCTCGCGGTCCGCGCCGCCATAACGGTCGACCCGGCCGACGCCCTTGATGCCCTGCAGCGCGCGCTCCACCTTGTCGTCGACGAACCAGGACAGTTCTTCCAGCGACATGTTGGGGGAGGAGACGGCGAAGGTCTGGATCGCCTGTCCCTCGACATCGATCTTGCGCACCACGGGGTCTTCGGCGGTGGCCGGCAGGTCGGAGCGGATATTGTCGATCGCGTCCTTGACGTCGCGCAGCGCCTCGTCGGGACTCACCTCCATGCGGAACAGAACCGAGGTCGTCGAGATGCCGTCCGTCACGGTCGAGTTCAACTCGTCAACGCCGGTGACGCTCGCGATCGCGTCCTCGATCTTCTTCGTCACCTGCATTTCAAGCTCGGCGGGGGCGGCCCCCGACTGTGCCACGGTGACGGCGACGACCGGCACGTCGATATTCGGAAAACGCGTGACCGGCATGTCCTTGAAGGCCTGCAGGCCCAAAAACAGCAGCAGCCCCATCGCCAGAAGCGGCGCGACGGGATTTCGGATCGCCCAGGCTGAAAAATTCATCGCTCAGATCCTCAGTTGGACGCCGTGGTGGAGGCAGGCACCGGGTTGATGCGGTCGCCGGCGCGCACATAGGCGCCGGCCTTGGCCACCACCTGGTCGCCTTCGGCAAGCCCGCTTGTGATCTGAACGGTCTCGCCGTCCTGAATACCGGTCTCCACATCAACGACTTCGACGACACCGTCCTTGACGCGGCGCACCGTGGCGCTGCCCTGGCTGATATTGACCGCCGTCAGCGGCAGGGCGAGGTCGTCCGCCTGCTTGGTGATGATTTCGGCGCTGGCATACATGCCCGAGCGCGCGCTTTCCGGGTTGTCGATGCTGATGAACACATCGGCAAGCCGGGTGGCGTCGTTGACGATCGGCGAGACCAGTCGCACCGTGCCCGTGATTGGCGCACCGGCGCCGACGAGCTCGATTTTCGCCTTCTGGCCAGCGGCGACCTTCATCACCGAATCTTCCGGAACCTGCGCCACGAGTTCGATCGCGCCGTCCTCGATGATGGTGAACATCGGGCTGGAAGAACCGCTTGCGATGGCGCCGATACGGGCGTTCTTGTCGGAAATCACGCCAGAGACCGGCGCCTTGATATTGGTGCGCTCAAGACGCAGCGCGATATCGTCGATCTGCGCCTCGGTGACCGCGATCTCGGCGTGGGCGACCGAGATGGCCTCGCGGGCAGCCGCCGCGCTGGCATCGGCGCGCAGCGCCTCGGTCTCCGCCTGCTCCAGAGCGGAGGTCGAGACAGATCCGTTATCGGCGAGCCTCTTGGTGCGCTCGAACTGGCGGCGCGCATCGGTCTGGGCGGCTTCACTGGCGGTGAACTGCGCCTTCAACTGCGCCAGGCTCGCCTCGGCCCTGGCCTTGTTCGCCTGCAGGCTGCTCCGCTCCAGCTCCAGCATGTCGGTGCGCAGGGTCGCAAGCACCGCGCCCGCCTCGACCCGGTCGCCGATCTCGGCCTCGATGGTCTCGATTGAAAGCCCCTCAAGCAGCGGCTGCACGAACACCTCCTCGACCGGGCGGATGGTGCCGGTTGCCAGCACAATTTCGGTCAGCGGTTTTACCGTTGCATCGGTAACCACGATGGCGGGAAGGGAAACGGCCGGCTCGGCAGAGGTTTCCGCATCCGCGGCAATGGAGGGTGCCGCGGCAAGTGCGATGAGCACGGCGGTCGCTGCGGCAAGGCGGGTCGGTTTCGGCATGTAGAGTACCCCAGTCGGCCGGGAGGAGGCCGGTTCCTCGTGAGCAATCGTCCTGCCCGAATGGCGGACTTCCAAGCTCGTTTACGTGTCGCGCCGGGCGGTCGGATTGTCGCCGTGGCAAAAACTCAATCTGGCAATCGCGAGAGCGGCCCGCAGGGCATGCGTCGTCGCGTCGTGCGGCAGTTCGTCATAAACCCGGTATTTTTCAAGATGGTCGCGGGCATAAAGCCGCATTAATTGAACCGAGTGGTTCGATTTAAAACCGATCTGGTGCAAAAATGCAATACGCGCGACATCACAAGGATGCCGCGCGTAAAAATTTAGCTGCCTCTATGAGCTTAGTTGGAAAGCGCCGCGTCGGTGATTTCCAGCGTATAGGCGCCTTCCGGCTCCTTGGTGATGACCGGGTCGGAGCCGCCGCCGAGCAGAACCTCGACGGTGCGCTGATAGTCGGCCGGGTCGAGCGCGCCGTTGGAGCCGGCCGTCAGCTTGGCGACTTCGCGCATCATCCGCTTCTGGTGCTTTTCGGTCTGGGCGCCGGTGTCGTCATAGTCGAGCACGATCTCGGCGGCTTCGTCCGGGTTTTCCTCGGCCCATTTCCAGCCCTTCATCGAAGCGCGGACGAATTTGACCATGTCTTCCTTGAATTTCGGATCCTTCAGGTCGTCTTCCAAGACATAGAGACCGTCCTCCAGCGTTGCCACGCCCTCGTCCTCATATTTGAAGGTATTGAGCTGGTCCTCCGAAATGCCGGCATCCACCACCTGCCAGTATTCGTTATAGGTCATGGTGGAAATACAGGCTGCCTGCTTCTGCAGCAGCGGATCGACGTTGAAGCCCTGCTTGAGCACGGTCACGCCGTCTTCGCCGCCATCTGTCGGAATGCCGAGATGGGCCATCCACGACAGGAACGGATATTCATTGCCGTAGAACCAGACGCCGAGCGTCTTGCCGGGGAAATCCTCCGGGCTCATGACGTTGTTTTCCTTGAGACACGTCAGCATCATGCCGGAGGACTTGTAGGGCTGGGCGATGTTGACGAGCGGCACGCCCTTTTCGCGGGTGGCAAGGGCCGACGGCATCCAGTCGACGATCACATCGGCGCCGCCGCCGGCCAGAACCTGTGCCGGCGCGATATCCGGGCCGCCGGGCTTGATGGTGACGTCGAGGCCTTCTTCCTCGTAGAAGCCCTTTTCAAGTGCCACGTAATAGCCTGCGAACTGGGCCTGCGTGACCCATTTGAGCTGCAGCGTGATTTCATCGGCGGAGAAGGCCTGGCCTGCCCCAAGCATCATGCCGCCTGCGGCAAGCGCCGCGATAAAAGTCGATTTCATGGTTACGTTCCCCTATTTTGGCTCATTGCATCACGACCGGCCCGAACGGACGGAGGGATGCCAGAAGGTGACGACGCGCTGAATGAGCGCCACCACCCCGTAAAACGCGGAGCCGGCAACCGCCGCCACCGCAATTTCGGCCCAGACCATGTCGATATTGGCCCGGCCCACTTCCGTGGAAATCCGGAAACCCATGCCGACGGTGGGTGTGCCGAAAAATTCTGCCACAATAGCGCCGATCAGCGCCAGCGTGGAATTGATCTTCAACGCGTTGAATATGAACGGCCATGCGGCCGGCAGGCGCAGCTTGATCAGCGTCTGCGACCACGAGGCGGCATAGGTGCGCATCAGGTCGCGCTCCATGTCGCTGGCCGAGGACAAGCCCTGAATGGTGTTGACCAGCATCGGAAAGAAGGTCGCGACCACCACCACGGCGGCCTTGGACGGCCAGTCGAAGCCGAACCACATCACCATGATCGGCGCGATGCCGACGATCGGCAGCGCCGAGACGAAATTGCCGAAGGGCAGCAATCCCCGTTTCAGGAAGGGCGAGCGGTCAATCAGGATCGCCACGATGAAACCCGAACCGCAGCCGAGCGCATAGCCGATCAGCACCGCCTTCAGGAAGGTCTGGCGAAAATCGGCCCACAGGATCGGCAGCGAATTGGTGAGACGCACCCAGACATCGGACGGTGCCGGCAGCAGGATCGGCGGTATGTCGAAGGCGATGACGACGCTTTCCCACAATATCAGCAGCGAAACGCCGAAGATCACCGGAACGGCGAACCATGCGATCCGCGACAGCGTGCGGTTGGAAAATTTCTGCCGCACCAGCCATTCGTTGAAGGCCCAGCCGCCAATCCAGAAGGCGAGCGCAAACCAGACGAAACCGCTCATGGCTTGACCCCCATGCGCTTCAGCACCGCAGCCTGCGCAACACCGACCAGCGCCACCAGGATCGAGGCCAGGATCGCCGCCATGAACAGCGCCGACCATATCTGCACCGTCTGGCCGTAATAGGAGCCGGAGAGCAGCCGCGCGCCAAGCCCCGCCACCGCGCCCGTCGGCAGTTCGGCGATGATCGCGCCGACCAGCGAGATTGCGATCGCGATCTTCAGCGAGGTGAACAGATACGGCATGGCCGACGGCAGCCGCAGCTTCCACAGCACCTGCCGGTCATTGGCGTTATAGGTGCGCATCAGGTCGAGTTGCAGCGCATCGGGCGAGCGCAGCCCCGAAACCATGCCGACGGCGACCGGAAAGAATGACAGATAGGTCGAAATCAGCGCCTTCGGCAACAGCCCGGTGATGCCGATCGCGTTCAGCACCACGATCAGCATCGGCGCGATCGCGATGATCGGGATCGTCTGGCTGGCAATGATCCACGGCATCATCGAGCGTTCCATCGTGCGGTTATGGACGATGGCGATGGCGAGAATGATGCCGAAACCCGAGCCGATTGCAAAGCCGAGCAGCGTGGAGGACAGGGTGATCCAGGCATGATAGACGAGGCTGCGTTTCGAGGTGATCTTCTTGTTCGCTGTTGTATCCCAAAGCTCGGCCGCCACCTGATGCGGCGACGGCAGCACCGGCCGCTCCAGCGTGTAGCTCTGTTTCACGACTTCCGCGAAGGAGATTTCCTGCCCCGCGCGCCGCGCCTGATCCTCGACAAACTGCCGGTTCATGACCACCACGAACACGCACCAGATGGCAAGGATGGCAAAGACGACGGTGGCAACGGGAAGGACGCGCTCACGCAGCATGGCGATGTCCTTTCGTGCACAGCGATGTCACCGCGGCACCGGCCAAACCCACCCCCCAATCTCCCCCCTTGAGGGGGAGATGCCCCGACAGGGGCAGAGAGGGGTGAACCGCAAGCCGCGAACGCAGAGTAAATCGGATACGCTTTACCCCTCTCTGTCGCGTTCGCGACATCTCCCCCTCAAGGGGGGAGATTGAGGGAGAACAACCGCGTCTCCTTGCTACGGCGTCATCCTCGGGCTTGACCCGAGGATCCAGGTGTTCCTCTCCGAGGTAGCCGCCAGCAATGTTTGTGACGGACTCACTCATAACTATGCCCCGCCCTCAGCCCCTCGCGCACGCGGTGGGCGATCTTCAAAAACTCCGGGCTTTCGCGGATGTCGAGCGGGCGTTCCTTCGGCAGCGGGCTTTCGATCACGTCGGTGACCCGGCCGGGGCGGGGGCTCATCACCACGATCCTGGTAGAGAGGTAGACGGCCTCCGGAATCGAGTGGGTGACGAAACAGATGGTCTTGTCGGTCCGCGCCCAGAGCTTCAGAAGCTGTTCATTGAGGTGGTCGCGCACGATCTCGTCCAGCGCGCCGAAGGGTTCGTCCATCAACAGCAGATCGGCGTCGAAGGCGAGCGCGCGGGCGATCGAGGCGCGCTGCTGCATGCCGCCGGAAAGCTGCCATGGGAATTTTTTCCCAAAATTGGCAAGATCCACCAGTTCCAGCACGCGTTCGATCCGGCGCTGCTGGTCGGCCCTTGTATAGCCCATGATTTCCAGCGGCAGGGCGATGTTCTTCTCGATCGTGCGCCACGGATAAAGCCCCGCGGCCTGAAACACATAACCATAGGACCGGTCGAGGCGGGCGTTTTCCGGCGCGGTGCCGTTGACGGTGATTTCGCCTGCCGTGCTTTTCTCCAGATCGGCGATGACCCGTAGGAACGTGGTCTTGCCGCAGCCCGACGGGCCGATGAAGGAGACGAAATCGCCCTTCTTCACCTCGAGATTGACGTCCTTCAGCGCATGCACCGGACCGTCATTGGTCTCGAAGGTGAGACAGAGGTCTTTGGCTGAGACCACGGAACGCGGATTTTCTTCGGTCATGCGGGTCTCCGGGTTTCGGCAAATCGGCGGGCTGCGATGGGAAACAGATGTCTGCGCGTCAGCGCCGCGCGCTCCACGGTGATCGGGCCTTCGATCGGCAGCCATTTCAACTCCTCGATCTCGGCCTGCGGCGCGACCTCCGGTTCGGCAAGCCAGGAGAATGCCTCCGCCTCGACAATCATGTTCGCCTCATTGGCGGCCTGTTCCCGGTAGCAGCCCTCATAGCGGAAGTTGTCAGGCTCGGCTTCGAGCGCCAGTTCCTCGCGCAATTCCCGCACAAGTGCTGCAATCGGCGTTTCACCGGTATCGATCTTGCCGCCCGGCTGCATGAAGGCGGTGGTGCCGCGCTTGCGCACGGTCAGCATCTCGCCCCGGCTGTTGATGATCATCGCGACGGCGATGCGGATATCGGCCCTCATGCGCGCCGCTCCCATGCAAGAATGCCCGCCAGCGCGATCAGCACGCCACCGGCAATCGCCTCAAGCCAGAGCACGACGCGTTCGGTGATAACCTTTGCAAGCGCGGAAAACGCCAGTGCATAGATCAGCAGCACGGGAAGCTCGAGCAGCACCGAAACGCCGCCGAGCACCGCCATTTGCAAGGCCACCGGCCCGGCGGGATCGATGAACTGCGGCAGGATGGCGACGAAGAAGGCGAGGTTTTTCGGGTTTGACGCCTGGATGCTGATGCCCTTCCAGTAGAGCGTCAGCGGCGGGGCGGTGAAGCGGGGCGAGGCCTCGGCTGCGAGCGCAAGCGGGACATCGCCCTTTTCGCCGCGCCGCC
>MDSV01061469.1_pt1 | contig 24191 bp, 21 predicted proteins | sample 810851 | NCBI WGS metagenome assembly MDSV01 (sample SAMN05326640, study PRJNA326480) | marine metagenome | isolation source: seawater | place: Atlantic Ocean: North East | collected 2012 | reverse complement strand
GGATCTGACATCCTTTGGATAATCTCGAAGCAATCGCCATCTCTACCGTCGGGCAAAATCTCTTGGTATAGGTATGTGGGCATTTGTATGTACTATATGTTATAAAATTTGTAAGTGTTCACTCTCGATTGAGATAGTTTTACACACTAAACTAGCTAGCATCGCAACTTGAATTAATATCCTAAAAATAGGCTACAAATATTAAATTGTAGCTTGCATGAATGTGGTCGTAATTTATGTTATTACTCTCATGTTACGTTACTAGCGGGTCGGCTATATGAGCACACAAAAAACAACCGTAGGATATGATAGTAAAGTTGAGGGCGATGTAATTGTTACACAAGCTTCTGCTGTTATTAATTGGATTCGTAAGCACTCTGTTTGGCCTATGCCCATGGGGTTAGCCTGTTGCGCTATTGAGCTTATGGCGGTCGGTGCTTCACGATTTGATATTTCGCGATTTGGCATGGAAGTGATGCGTTTTTCACCAAGACAAGCTGATTGTATGATTGTTTCCGGTACTGTTACTTATAAAATGGCGGAAGCTGTGCGACGTATATATGAACAAATGGCGGAGCCAAAGTGGGTTGTTGCGATGGGTGCCTGTGCGAGCACGGGAGGAATGTACCGCTCTTATTCAACCTTGCAGGGAGTTGACCGTATTATCCCCGTTGATGTTTATGTAAGTGGATGTCCGCCACGCCCAGAAGCTCTGCTTGATGCGATGATTAAACTACAGGACAAGATTAGCGACGAACAGTCCTTAAAAAACTTGATCCCAAAAAGTAATAAGCCCGATCAGCAAAAGGCCGGATTGATCAGCGAGGCTTAAGTTATGAGTACTACTAAATTTTCACTTCTTAAAGAACGCTTTGACTTTATTGTTGAGAGAGACTCTTCAGATCACTTAGCAGTGAATTGTCCAGTCGAGCATTTTTCTGCATTTTTTTTAGCGCTGCGCGATGATTTTGGGTATGACCTATTATCATGTGTGACTGCCGTTGATTGGGATGTTCAGAGCCCTCGTTTTACTGGAATTTATCACTTACTTTCTACAGCCACGCATCAGTACATACGCGTTGCCGTCGATTGCTTGGATGATATACATCCAAGTTTGCCGACCCTGAGTTATCTTTTCCCTGCAGCTGATTGGCATGAACGTGAGACATATGATCTTTATGGTATTCGATATACCGATCATCCAAACATGCGGCGTATTTTAATGTGGGACGATTATCCTTACTATCCTCTACGTAAGGATTTCCCATTAGCTGGTATAGAGGTTCCGTTTCCTGCTGCAGATGTTGCCGAGTCAGCCAACGCAAAAGTTCTTCCCGCGCCAATGATGGGAGGGCCCTTTGTCTCCTCCGCAGATGGCAGTTTACGCGATTGTGAGCCCGTAGCTAAGGATGAAAGCTGGACCGAAAAACAGGAGGCACACTGATGGCGACGACAAAAGAAATTTCAATCCAAGAACTAGCTTCACGGTCCGTGGATGCGGAAACGGAGCTCAAGGGTGAAACTATGTCTCTTAATATAGGGCCCTCACACCCGACTACACACGGAGTATTGCGCCTATTGACAGAGCTAGATGGCGATGTGATCACAAAATGTGAGCCCGTTATTGGTTACTTACATCGTGGCTCCGAAAAAATTGCTGAGAACATGACCTTTAATCAGTTTGTACCTTATACAGACCGGCTTGATTACTTAGCACCATTAGCAAATAATGTAGCCTTCGCCATGGCCGTTGAAAAGATCGCTCAATTAGAAGTTCCTGAGCGTTGCCAATCTATCCGTGTACTTTGTTGTGAATTAGCACGGATATCTTCTCACCTACTAGGAATTGGAGTATATGGTATGGATGCTGGAGCGTGGACCGTATTTATGTATACTTTTACGGAGCGAGAGAAGCTATATACATTGTTCGAACATTTGACCGGCGCTCGTCTTACGACTAGCTATACTCGTATAGGTGGCGTGGTTCGTGATTTGCCAGATGGATGGTTAGGCCGTGTCAGCGATTTTTGTAGAGAGGTTTTAGGGGTACTCGATGAAGTCGATAAGTTACTCACTCGTAATCGTATATTTATGGATCGTACGGTCGGCATAGGAGTTATTTCTAAAGAAGATGCGATTGCTTATGGTTTGACTGGGCCAAACTTACGTGCCTGTGGCGTGGATCTCGATTTGCGTAAAGATAAGCCTTATCTTGGATATGAAAAATATGACTTTGAGGTACCAATTGGGACAAGTGGAGATTGTTATGACCGCTATTTAATGCGTGCCGAAGAAGTGCGCCAATCGGTCCAAATTATAAGACAAGTGATAGATACAATCCCTGATGGACCATTTTATTGCGAGGATGCTAAAAAGATAGTCGCGCCGCAGAAGTCTAAAGTTCTGACCAGTATGGAAGAACTAATTCAAAATTTTATGATCACAACGGAAGGGCCTCAAATACCTCCTGGTGAAGCTTATTTTGAAGCTGAAAATCCGAAAGGTGCTCTCGGATTTTATGTTGTTTCTAAAGGAGGTGGGGTCCCATATAAGTTGAAGATACGTGGCCCTTCATTTAGCTCATTGAGTATCGTGGAGAAGGTAGTTCCAGGGCACTATTTAGCTGACATCACCGTATTATTAGGCTCATTAGATTTTGTTTTAGGAGAGTGTGATCGATAGATCTAAAACTTTTATGCGCATGGATTTAAAATCACAAACGATTGATAAAATTGATAAGCTAGTACCACGCTATCCAACTATCCGTAGTGCAGCGCTTCCGCTCTGTCATTTGATACAAGAAGACCAAGGTTATTTGTCTAAGGAAGCGATAGAATGGATTGCCAACCGCCTAGATTTGCAACCAATCAATATCCAAGAAATTGTGACTTTTTATCCTATGCTGCGGACTGAGCCGACAGGAAAATATCATGTTAGAGTTTGCCGTACTTTGCCATGCGCTCTTGCTGGGGCTTACAGTACCTGTAGGCGACTGGAAGAAGAACTGGATGTGTCTGTAGGTCACACAAGCGAAGATGGTTTAGTGACACTTGAGTTCGTTGAGTGCCATGCGGACTGCGGCAAAGCTCCAGTTGTGATGGTAGGTGAAGACGAGTATACTGATATTAGCCCAGATCGCGCGACCGAACTGGCTAAGAAAATAAAAAATGGAGACCTTTAAGCGCTCGATTATGGAACATCAACAATACCGGCTTATTTTTAAACATGTCGATCAACCAGATTACAGTAACGATATCGAATGTTATATTAAAAATGGCGGCTATGAGGATTTAAAGAAAGCTGTTGGCATGCAACCAGAGGCTATTTGCCAAGAGGTGCTTGACTCCGGAGTGCGAGGGCGTGGAGGAGCAGGGTTTCCTGCTGGAATGAAATGGAAGTTTTTAGACCGAAAGTCTGGTAAGCCAATCTATCTAATTTGCAATGCTGATGAGTCCGAACCAGGAACATTTAAGGATCGCCAAATTATTCATCAAGACCCTCATCAATTGATTGAGGGAATGATGTGCGCAGCTTACGCAATTCAGGCTAAACTGGCTTTTATCTACATCCGAGGTGAGTTCTATGAAGGCTATCAAATCCTAGAACGTGCGATTGAGGAGGCTAGAAATAAAAATTTCCTAGGGGACGATATACTTGGTTCTGGTTATTCCTGTGATATTATCGTGCACCGCGGGGCAGGTGCTTATATTTGCGGTGAAGAAACCGGCCTGATAGAGTCACTGGAGGGTAAACGCGCTAATCCAAGGATTAAACCTCCTTATTTTCCTGCTGCTTTGGGTGCCTATCAATGCCCAACCATTGTAAATAATGTAGAGACTCTATGTGATGTGAAGCATATCATCCATATGGGTGGGGAAGCATTTTCAAAGATTGGTACACCAGGTAATACCGGTACGCGCATCTGGTGCGTATCAGGGCATGTGCAGAAACCTGGTTATTACGAGTTCCCTTGCGCGGGTGTTACCCTAGGTCAATTAATTTTTGATGTTTGTGGCGGCCTGAAGCCTGGGCGTAAGCTTAAAGCCGTTATTCCAGGAGGGTCTTCAGCGAAAGTATTACGAGCTGACGAGCGATTTAAAGGCAAACTAAAGGACGGTACTGATTTTGATTGGGGAGTTGAAGACATTCCTATGGATTTTGACAGTTTGATGGCTTGTGGGTCGATGTCTGGGTCTGGTGGAGTTATCGTTATGGATGACACAACCGATATGGTTGAAGCTCTAGCGAACATCAATTATTTCTATGCGCATGAAAGTTGCGGGCAATGCACGCCTTGTAGAGAGGGAGTACCTTGGATGCGTAAGGTTACAGCTCGCATGTGTGCGGGACAAGCACGCGAAGAAGATGCTGATCTACTCATGAATATTGCTGATCAGATAGCGGGGCGTACTATTTGTGCGTTCGGTGAGGCGGCCTCATGGCCAGTGCAGAGCTTTATTGAGAAATTTAAGGATGAATTTATTCAGAAAGCCCGGGAGCAAGCCGCGCTGCGCAATGATGGTAAGCCGACTAAAATAGAAACAACTTTGATCTAGTAATGAGTATACCCGACACAGTTGAAACGATTGCAATCAATATTGACGGAGTCGATGTTCAGGTTCCAAAGGGAATTAATGCGATCGAAGCAGCTAAATTGCATGGTAAGGAGGTCCCGCATTATTGTTATCATCCTAAGCTTTCGATCGCTGGCAACTGTCGTATGTGCTTAATTGAAATGGGAATGCCTATGCGCGATCGGGCTACTGGAGATCCCGTTATGGATACCAATGGTGAGCAGAAGATCGGATGGTCGCCTAAGCCGACGATAGGATGTTCCACCAATGTATCTCCAGGAATGCATTTACGAACTAATTCTACTATGGTCAAAGAAGCCCGTAACGGGGTCACAGAATTTCTTCTAATTAATCATCCCCTAGATTGTCCTATTTGTGATCAGGCCGGAGAATGCCGATTACAAGAGTTCTCTGCAGACCATGGGCGTGGTGTAAGTCGCTTTATTGAGGATAAAAATGTAAAGCCAAAACGCACTCGATTAGGTCCTCGTGTAACACTTGATGATGAGCGCTGCATTTTATGTTCGCGCTGTATACGATTCTCTCAGGAAGTTGTGAAAGACGATGTTCTTGGTTTTGTAGATCGTGGTACATACTCCACTCTGACTTGTTATCCCGGCAAAGAGTTAGCTAATAATTATTCACTTAATACAGTAGACATCTGTCCGGTAGGTGCACTTACGAGTACTGATTTTCGCTTTAAGATGCGGGTTTGGTTTCTGAAGCGCACGAATAGTATCTGCACAGAAAGTAGTGTTGGTTCGAATACAACGGTCTGGAGTCGTGAAGGAAAAATTTATCGTATTACCCCACGACAAAATGATGCGACTAATGATACTTGGATGACAGATTCAGGTCGCGGACTTTTTAAAGAGACTGAGTCAGAGAATCGTATTAATGATTACACTATAGACGGAGTAAGCGAAGATATGGAAATTGTTGCTCAAACAGCAGCAGATTTATTACAGCAAGGAAAAGTAGCGCTTGTTGGTTCTGCTCACAATAGCGTTGAAGAACAATTTTATCTTAAGAAAATATCCGAGTACGCTAGCGCATCAACTAACATTATCGCAAAAACAGGTGACGGAGATGGTATATTGCTATCAGAAGACCGTACGCCAAATCTTCGCGGAGCACTTTTAAACCGGCTTATTACTGAACTGCCTAATGCTGCTGCAGATTCGATAGATTCACAGATTCAATCTGGCGCAATACAGACTCTTTTTGTCGTTAACGAAGATCTTACAAGCTTGGGCATTTCGCAAGAATCGCTCGCCAAAGTGTCGATAATCTATTTTGGCAGTTTAGCGAATCAGACCAGTAAAGTTGCTACAGTAGTTATTCCCACTCTGACAGTATTTGAAAAGTCTGGTTCATTAGTGAATCAGAACTTTATTTTGCAGCAATTTTTACCCGCTATACCTGGACCGAAGGGTGTTATTAGTGATGTACTGATGCTTGCTAAGATTGTAGAGAAGATGACAGGTGATACAATCGAGCCTGTTACGCTTACTATGATTTGGCAGGAATTGTCGAGTACGATCGCTGAGTTTAAATCAATCACTTGGCAAAAAATAGGGGACGAGCAAGGCATACAAATCAATCCAAGGGCATTTCTAGATCTTCCATTTGTAGAGAGTAAAAATCTAAAATTCGACCCGACAGCATTCAAAGAGGCTAATAGTACTGCGTTAGAGTCTTAGCAAAGTTAGATATGAACTTAATAAGTAATTATTTACCATTATTCATTCCAGTTGTTTATGCGCTGCTGATGGTTTCTGTATTTATGGGTTTATGTAGTTACTCAGTCTTAGCAGAGCGTAAAGTATGTAGCTGGATTCAGCGAAGAGTCGGCCCCAACAGAACGCGACTACCGCTTATAGGCAATATCCCAATCATTGGTAATATACTGACCGGTTTGGGTATATTTCAGCCAGCTGCCGATGGATTAAAGTTTCTTTTTAAGGAAGAAATCACTCCTGGGCATGTAAAAGTTGGTTATTATTATTTAGCTCCTATTGTAGCGCTCACCCCAGCTTTGACAACAATGGTAGTACTGCCTTTTGGGCGATATGTGGATAGTTCTGGTAATATTCAGCCTCTTGCATTGGCAAATATAGATGTGGGATTCTTGTTTATTTTAGCCATATCTTCACTGGGCGTTTATGGAATTGTACTCGCTGGATGGGCATCAAATTCAAAATATCCTTTTTTAGGGGCTATTCGCTCTTCGGCCCAAATGATTTCATATGAGTTAGCTATGGGTTTAGCAATCTTGCCGGTTTTCATGTGGTCCGCGGCACCAGGATCGGAGTATGGGATGAGTCTTTTTGGAGTAGTACAGTCGCAACAGGGCTTGTGGCTTGGCATATGGCAACCACTTTCCGCACTCATTTTTCTGGTTGCTTTATTTGCAGAGACCAATCGCTTGCCATTTGATATGGCTGAGTCGGAGACTGACTTAGTTGGCGGATTTCATACCGAGTACGGAGCATTTAAGTTCGGTTTATTTTTTGTTGCTGAATATGCACACATTATAATGGGCTCCGGGATTTTTGTACTATTATTTGCTGGTGGGTGGCATTTTATTCCTGGATTTGCTGATCCATGGCCTGATGGTTACTTGGGTGCCTTACTCTCCATGTTATGGTTTATGGGTAAAGTTTGCCTCATGATTTTTTTCTTTATTTGGATACGTTGGACCCTCCCGCGTTTTCGATATGATCAAGTGATGGCACTAGGATGGAAAATTCTGCTGCCACTAGCGATTGGTAATCTGGTATTTAACACTTTGGTAATCGCTATAATTGATACCTTTTAATCGTATATTTTTATGGCTAAAACTAAAGTTATAGAACGCAAAGCCCTAACATGGGCGGAAAGGACGTATCTTCCTCAAATTCTAACAGGACTGAAAACGACGCTCTCTAATATGCTAAAGAAGCCGATCACTTTGCAGTACCCTGAAGAAAGGCCGGTTATTCCTGATGATTATCGAGGAGTGCCGACTCTAGTAAAGGATCCTCATGGCCGAGAAAAATGCGTTTCCTGCCAACTATGTGAATTTGTTTGTCCACCTAAGGCCATTCGAATTACGCCCGGTGAAGTTGACGTGGATAATGAACCGGAACGCGCTCACGTTGAGAAGGCTCCTAAAGAATTTGATATTAATATGCTGCGTTGTATTTATTGTGGACTTTGCCAAGAGGTTTGCCCTGAGGAAGCAATCTTTTTACAGGATGTTTTTTCGCTTTCTGGTTATAGCCGCGATGAAATGATTAACAAGAAAGAGAAGCTTTATGAGTTAGGCGGGACCCTACCAGATCAGCACTTTAAGTGGGATAAGAAGAAGTCTGCCGAAGCATTAGGCAACTCAGACCATTAATTACTCATGCTCGACATATTATTTTATATTGTATCGGCGTTTACACTAATTGCAGCTTTGCTCATGGTAATGAGTCCTAATGCAGTAAATGGTGCTATGTGTATGATTGCTGCTTTCGTTGGAACTGCCGCATTATTTATCTTATTAGAGGCCTACTTTTTGGCAATTCTGCAAGTATTAGTCTACGCAGGTGCTGTAATGGTATTATTCCTCTTTATTATTATGCTTTTGAACGTAGAAGAGATAGAGCCGAGTAACCGTAAGAGTATGCGCTCAAATTTCCTTGCTGTACTAAGTTTTATAATTGTATCAGGTCTGATGATTTCTGCGTTCTCAGGAGAATATTTGCCAGAACCAGAATTACTTCCGGTAGCAGCTAATCCTGATGGTAGTGTAGTCTCTAAAATTCCTTTTACTACGTCTTCTAAATCATTTGGATACAGTTTATTCTCTAAGTATATGCTGCCGTTTCAAGTTACTGGATTTTTGCTATTATCTGGCATGATTGGAGTTATTGTCATTAGCAAGAAATCAACCGAACAACTCGAAGCAGAAGCGTTGCTAGAGAAGGAAAGGGATGCTTCATGACAATCGGCCTTAATGCATTTCTAATGGTTTCTGGCCTACTTTTTTCCATTGGTATTTTTGGAGTTATTTTGCGTAAAAATACGCTGGTTATTTATATGTCATTAGAGCTTATGTTGAACGCGGTTAATTTAGCGCTTGTCTCATTCTCTCGTTATAACGCTACGATGGATGGAAATATTTTTGTTTTTTTCATTATTACTGTTGCCGCTGCTGAGGTAGCTGTTGGCCTTGCAATCGTGGTTGCTCTGTATCGCCGTCGTCAATCGGTTATGGTTGACGAAATTAATGCTTTGAGTCGCTAAGATTATGACTGCCACACAGACACTTATCGCTTTATTGCTAACGCCGTTGGTGACTGCTACTTTTATAGCATTATTTATGCGCCGATTAGGTGCAATAGCCTCATATTTTTCTGTAACTGCTGCAGGACTTATTTGCATATTTAGTGTGCTAGCTATTGGGCATTTTGATGGTTCTACAATTGCTGTTTCTTGGGATTGGTTACGATTTGGGACTTTTGAGGTGCAGATTGGATTTCTCTTTGATAGTATAGCAGCGACTATGCTCACGATGGTCGCTTTTGTGGGTTTTTTAATTCATATCTTTAGTTTAGGGTATATGCAGTCGGATACGGCCAAAGCACGATTTTTTGGTGGGCTATCAATTTTTATGTTTTCCATGCTGGGTATTATACTCGCTGATAATTTGATCATGATTTTTGTTTTTTGGGAACTAGTTGGATTTAGTTCTTATATGTTGATCGGCCATTATTTAGATACCGAAGAGGCCAAAGAAGCATCTAAAAAAGCATTTATAGTTAATCGTATTGGAGATCTTGGGTTCTTGGTTGGAATCGTTTATGCTTACTGGCATTTTGGTACCGTTAATCTACCTAAACTAGAGGCTTTAGTTACTGCGCAGCCTGATTTAATTAATGCAACAATAGCTGCCTTTTTAATGTGTGGTTTTATTGGTAAATCGGCTCAGTTCCCACTGCATGTTTGGCTTCCGGATGCCATGGCAGGGCCCACTCCTGTTTCAGCGCTCATTCATGCAGCAACAATGGTTGCTGCGGGGGTCTATTTCTTAATCAGGATTGTCTTTTTGTTTCCAGTAGAGGTGCTCGATTTTATTTCCTACCTTGGTGCAACTGTAGCTGTTTACGCAGGATTTTGTGCATACGCGCAGCATGATATTAAGAAGATCCTCGCTTACTCAACACTATCTCAGCTTGGTTACATGGCTACGGCATTTGGGCTTGGTTACCCAGGAGTTGCGTTCTTCCATTTAATCACTCATGCGTTTTTTAAAGCGCTACTTTTTTTAGGGGCTGGTTCAGTTATTCATGGTTGTCACCATGAACAGAATATTTTCAAGATGGGTGGTTTGATCAAGCGTATGCCTGTGACCTCGATAACTTTTGCAATCGGACTTATGGCTCTGTGTGGAGTATATGGAATGTCTGGTTTCTACTCTAAAGATGCAATTTTGATAGCTAGTGGACTCACTAATACACCGATATTTGTATTACTTATAATAGGCGCATTTTTAACTGCTGGCTACATGGGACGTTTGTTCTGGATTGCATTTCTCGGAACGCCCAATTCTGAAGCGGCATCACATGCAAAAGAAAGCCCACTGACTTTACTGCTTCCTTTAGTCATTCTTGCTATGCTCTCAATTACAGGAGGATTGTTGCAATTATGGCCTGACTCATTAGGCGGGTTGATTCGATATGATGTAGACCACTTGCACCATGCAGAGCAGTATGATGCGATGCACTATTTTGTCCTCAAGCTTGGGACTGCTGCATGGATTATAGGTCTTTTAGCAGCGCTATTTTTCTATCGAGTTGGCGCTAGCGAGGATCGTTTAAAGAAAAATTTTCTACCAATTTTCCAATTCTTGCATGCAAAACTTTGGTTTGATGAGATATATAACTTTTACGTAGCTAATGTGCAGCAACGTGTAGCTCGTCTTCTTAATTTTCTAGATTTACTCTTGATTGAGGGCTTATTGATTAGGGGTAGTGCTGGCGCCATTAGTCTGCTGGGTATGTTTGCTCGATCTGTACACGTTGGGAATTTACACAGTTATGTTTATTGGTTCTTAGCAGGAATGTTACTTCTGTGGCTTGCTTGTTTTGGTCTCTTCTAATTAACCGATTGGCTACCAAAATATTATGAGTACTTTCGACCTAGATTCATTGCTTTTACTTTCTTCTATACTATTGCCTTTGATAGTGGGGGCATTCTTGCTTTTTGGGGCTTTCCTAAATAAAGCAACTAGATGTTGGATAAGTGCCTTAGGCTTCGGTTGGCCACTTACTGTGGCCGTGTTACTAGCCTGCTTTTTTGAGGAAAATACAGGTGCTTACAATTATGAACTATGTCTGCCGACAGGGCTTCAATCGATTGGCATTTACTTACATTTAGGTCTCAATGCGGTCTCAATGCCACTTTTCTTATTAGCAGGTATTGTAGGTTTTTCTGCAGGATTATACGCGATTTTTTCACAAGTAGACCGACCGCATTTATACTTGGCACTACTCTTATTTATGCTCTCTGGTTTGCTAGGTACATTTGCTTCAGTTGATGTATTTTTCTTTTATTTTTTCCATGAGTTCGCACTTATCCCTACTTTTATTATGATTGGAATATGGGGAGGGTCTAATCGCCGTAGTGTAGCATTGCAGATGACGATTTATCTTACGCTAGGAGCTATGCTTTCTTTATTAGGATTAATTGCACTCTATATAGCTAGCGGAGCGCAGTCATTTTCATTGCCCGAGCTACGTAGTTATTTAGCCGCAAATCCTTTGAGTCAGACAGTGCAGAATAATGTCTATGGTTTATTACTCTTTGGTTTTGGAATTTTAGTTTCATTATTTCCGTTTCATAGTTGGGCGCCAAAGGGATATGCCTCAGCTCCAACTGGAGCTGCCATGTTACATGCTGGAGTGCTCAAGAAATTTGGGCTTTATGGGCTTTTGCAACTGGGATGGCCACTATTACCATTAGGTGCAGTGCATTGGTTGCCTTGGATTATTTGGCTTGCTCTTGCCAATATTCTAATAATTGGCCTTATTACCATTGCGCAGCGTGATCTTAAATTAATGGTAGGCTATAGTTCAGTGATGCATATGGGTTATGCATTTCTTGGAATTGCCACTTTTTCCGTTGTTGGTGCTGGCGGAGTCTTGCTATTGTTACTCGCTCACGGGCTTTCGGTCGCCTTACTGTTCCTGCTTTCTACTTGTATCTATCAGCGTAGTTTGACCTTAGATATGCAGCAGATGGGAGGTCTTGCCACTAAAGCACCTGTGTTGGCAGCATTTTTTATCGCCGCCACCATGGCAAGTATTGGTTTACCAGGCTTTGGTAACTTCTGGGGAGAGTTTACTATATTTGTTGCATTGGCAGAAGATGTCTCAACTCGGTGGGTCGTTTTTCCTGCCGCCATTGGTATTATAATAGCAGCTATTTATGGCTTACGCGCTTCGGCTAATATATTTTTTGGACAGCCAAGTAGTGGATTTACTGAGCGTTTACAGTCTGGTACGATTCGCGACCTAGAGCTCCATGAAAAGCTACCAGCAACAATCTTAATTATTGCTTTAGTTGTCTTGGGTATATTCCCACGAGTAGTTTCAGACGCTGCCAATGATGAACTTTCTGCTTCGTACTCATTATCAAGTGAGAGTCGATTCCCAGAAATTCTGCTAGAGAGCCCAATAAATAAAATTCAATTGGAGGAGACCCACAAATGAATGATCTACTGATTGATTTTTTGCGCGGGTTCACTAACTCAAATGATTGGTCTGCGCTACTGCCAGAAGTGCTACTTGCTTTGCTTGCTCTAGTGATCTTGGTGGCTGATATTGTTTTACCAAAAGGTAAATGCAATTGGATTTACTGGGTATCAATCGTTGGGCAACTCGCTATTCTAGTTTTGATTGGTAGTACTTTTGCAATAGTTACTCAGCCAGATTCGAATGTCTTGTTTGGCGGACTTATTGAGCAAACCTCCAGTTCTCAATGGATGCGGGGCTTCTTCTCATTAAGCGCATTATTTATTACTTATATAGGCAGAATTTATCTCTCTAAGCATACTTTAGCCCATACAGAATTTTATCATTTAGTTTTAATAGTAGCAGCTGGTATGATGCTTTTGGTTCAAAGTAGTCATTTTATAATGCTGTTTGTCGCTCTGGAGACTGTGACGGTGGCTTTTTATGTGCTTGTTGCCTACGGACGTACAAGTTCTCTATCTTTAGAAGCGGGTCTTAAATACTTAATCTTAGGGGCAATGAGTTCTGCACTTTTGCTTTTCGGTATTGTTTTATTGTATGGAGTCGCAGGCAATCCATTGCTCAGTGGTGCTACTGGGGATTCTTTAAATTATAATCAGTTATCTACATTCATTGAGCTAAATGCATCTAATTTATTAGTGCAGTTGGGGGCTTTATTGGTTTTAGCCGGATTGTTTTTTAAGATAGGCGCATTTCCTTTCCAGATCTGGGTGCCCGATGTATATCAAGGTTCTCCTACGCCTGTAACTGCTTACCTTGCGGTTGCTTCTAAAGCGGCTGGTTTTAGTGTTTTATTAGTCTTAGTTAATGGGCCGTTTCTTCCACTTAGCGAGATCCTTATACCTGTATTATCAGTAATCGCTGGAGCGACGATTTTATTTGGTAATATTGCAGCGACATCACAGCGAAATGTTAAGCGCCTAATGGGACTCTCTGGAATTGCGCATGCAGGCTATTTGCTTGTGGGTGTGGTTGCTTCACTTGTGGTTCCATGGGCCTATTACGCTGTATTATTTTACCTCTTTAATTACCTATTCGCTTCATTTGCAGTATTTGGGGTCATGGCAATTACAGCTGATTCTTGTGATGCTAATCAGCAGTTGGATGATTATCGAGATCTCGGGCGCACACAGCCATTTCTTGGTGGCGTGCTCGCTTTTGGTCTAGGTTCTTTGGCTGGAATACCTCCACTTGGTGGATTTATTGCTAAACTTTTTCTCTTATTCGCTGCTTTTGAGGCTGGATTGTACAGTCTGCTATTCATTTCTATATGTGGAGTCGTTATATCTATCTACTATTATTTTGCATGGATACGAGAGGTCTTCTTCTCGGTAGAAAGTAGCGACCAAAATAACCGTACTGTAGAATTTTCAACTGCAGACAGTGTTGTACTAGCAATTATTGTAGTAGCTATTGTACTAGTAGGGGTTTACCCAGGTGTGCTTCCTCTAATGCAATAAGCTTGGTTAACAAATTCATGCATGCTCCTCTATTTTAAGTTACACTGAAAAGAGAGGAGCCCATTATTTGGGCCCCTCATTAATAAACCTATTTAAGCTTTCAGTGCTTGATCTAGGTCGGCTATAATATCTTCAATTGCTTCAATGCCAACAGAGAGACGAACAAAATCAGGGGTCACTCCAGCAGAGTGTTGTTGTTCTTCGCTAAGTTGTTGATGCGTAGTTGTGGCAGGATGAATAGCTAGAGACTTTGCATCTCCTATATTGGCCAGGTGGCTAAATACTTTGAGATGATCAATGAATTTTGCACCTGCTTGCTTACCACCTTTTACCCCAAAGCCCAAAAGTCCGCCAAACATTTGCGGGGCAAAATACTTATCGGCTGCAAGCCTGTGTGGGCTGTCAGATAGTCCTGGGTAATTCACCCAACTAACTTGTGGATGCTGTGAAAGAAATTGCGCGACCTTGAGCGTATTACTGCAATGACGCTCCATTCTAAGATGAAGAGTTTCAATTCCTTGAATTTGAAGGAATGAATTAAAAGGAGAGGCGCAGTTACCAGTATCTCGCAACCACTGTAGCCGCATCTTCATTATGTATGCTATGTTAGCCCCGCCAGCTGGCTCAAATGCTTTAAATACATCCCAATGAACCAATCCATGATAGCTAGGATCAGGCGATGTGAATTCTGAGAAACGACCACTGCCCCAATCAAAATTACCACCATCGATGACTATTCCTCCTATACTAGTACCATGTCCCCCTAAGTATTTAGTTAGACTATTAACGACGACATTTGCACCGTGTTCAAGTGGCCGACACACGGCTGGAGAAGCTGCAGTGTTATCGATGATAAGGGGCAATTGATGTTTTTTGCAGACTGCAGATATTTCTTCAAATGGAAATATGTTCAGCTTAGGGTTGCCTACAGTATCTCCGTAAATAGCTTTGGTTTTATCATCAATGAGTGGTTCAAATGATTCTGGGTTTTCCGCGTCAGCAAAACGTACCTCAATACCTAATTTTGGTAGTGTGTATTTAAATAGGGTGTAGGTACCCCCGTAAAGTTGTGCTGCAGACACAATATTATCTCCAGCTTGCACTATGTTTAGGATGGCATTGGTTATAGCTGCCTGTCCGCTCGCATGAGCTAATCCAGCGACTCCACCCTCAAGCGCAGCGACTCTTTTTTCGAGAACATCTGTCGTCGGATTCATAATTCGGGTATAGATGTACCCCAACTCTTCTAATGCAAATAGCTTCGCTGCATGATCTGAATCTCGGAACATGTAACTAGTGGTTTGATAAATAGGAACAGCTCTAGAGCCAGCTGTTGTATTTGGATCGTGTCCTGCGTGTACAGCGAGAGTCGCTAATTTGGGTGTGTTTATTTCGCTCATGGGTTTATATTTTTTACATTAAAATCGCTCTTTTATGCGTGTTTTTACTTATTTTAAGAGTTTTCTAATTTTATCTGCTTCCCATTGTTTGCCGATTTGTCCGTAAAAATCAACTGCTTCTTTTATAAATTCTTGGCTCGGTTCGGACTCTCTGAGTACGCGTTGGTATTGTTTGTATGCATTTCCAAATTCACGCCCTTGGCGCAGCGCGCCTGCATAAATGGTACGAATAGTTATGTTATCAGGTTCTTTCTCTAATATTTCCTCTAATAACGTAAGGAGCCCCCCGTGCGGTAGATCCGTACTGTTGTTGGCTATTAATGTATCGATATAAGCGATTTTAGGTAATGTAGATTCTGGCCATGTTGTTACTATTTGTTTCCACATTCTTTCAGGTTTACTAACCGAGTAAGCAAACGATGCTGTTAATGTTAGTTCAGTAATTAGTAAAATAGACATGCCGATACGCCATGCCAATACCGAGCCAGCCTTTACTCGATGAGCAATAGTAGCAGCGCCGCATATAATTAATGAAATGATTGCAGGCAACGCTACATAGTGAGCATGATCTTCGTGAGCTATTGTTCCGTCTATGAATGCGCCCCTAGTAATTAGGCCTGGAATTAAAAGTAACAAGTAACTAAGTAGGCCAAATATTATTGCGCGCGCCCATCCCTTCCGGAGATTAAAAATAGCTAATAAAAAGAAGGGTACAAATAATAAAAAAGGTAGTAGAAAAATATCTTTAGAAGTTGTGTAAGTAGCTTCTATATTTGTTGCATAAAAAAGTGAAGGATTTGTCGGTAAGAATGCCTGCTTAAAGAAGAAATTCATATTTTGTCCCATGGTCTGGAGGAGCCCATTATCCCCAGAATTGCCTAATACATTACTCGCCGAACCAGCTATCCATAGTCCGATAAACAGGCATAAGCAGAGCACTGGTAGTAAATAATTAATATGCTCTAATCTTATTTTGGATTCCTTCTTGAAGTTGCAAAGTATTGAAATAAACGGAATAGCTAAGGCTGCAGGATGTATTATGCATGCAACTACTGTTAACAAAATATACTTTATGTAGTATTTCCTGCCGCCTCTATCGATACCCCAACTAAAGGCGGTTAAAATTGCAATCAATCCTACTATCTCATGGCGGTAACCTGGCCAGAATAGCGTTTGCACTGTGGTCGGGTGGATTGCAAAGACCATAGCCGCCGCCCACGCTCCATCTAGGTCAAGCCTCTGGAGTATTTTTAAAATTAGAATCGCAGCTATTAAGTGTAAGGTTATGTTAATTCCATAATGAAGTATGCTTATCGGTAATGGAATTGCTTGTTCAATCCAATAAGATGTGAGGCTTATTGGATCATTATCTCGAAGACTTTCAATTTTCCAGGCATCCTGCCATCGTTGATCGGAGGTGTAAGTACTTCGCTCTACATGATCATGTGTGGACCAAACTGATTGAGAAAGTAACAGCGGGAAGAATCCAGTAATTGTAATAACAAATAAACAGGCATAGCTCCATGCCCCAGCTTTTTTCGGGATGGATGTCCTGCGCCTACGTAGCTGATTACGTGTTTTTGTAATTCTCTTCATGTACTTATAGTCTTAATAAGCTAGGCTCTATTCCTCTTTTGCTAATTGCTTCAAGTAATGCTTCTCGATCAATTTGAGCATCGATTCCTATACCATTATACTCATACCAGTTTTGGTTCATCTCTATCGCGAATTTTATATCGTCTCTATGAGAAGAGACAGAAGTTTCATCATAAGGATAGAGTTTACAGATCTCTTTTAACTGGCCCGATGCATCATAATATCCGAGATCGAGTGCAATTTCGGTGTTGCGCATCCAAAAATGCTGTTGCCTTGGAGTTTCGAAAATAAATAGCATCCCATGGTGTGGCTTTAACTTTTCTCTAAACATAAGGCCTCTACTGCGCTCTTCATCGTTAAGAGCCAATTGAAGATAAGCTAATTGTGGCCCTATAGAGATCGGAAAATAAGTATCTTTGGTGGCATCTGCTTTAGGTGTAACAGTTACCGGATTGCAAGCACTCAAAAACAAACCAAAAATAATTAGCTTTGGTAGTAGCATTCGGATGGATTTTTGTAGGTATTTCAATTAATAAGAATTAAATATAAACAGTGACCTGCTACAACTCAAACGACAACATTCATATATGAAAAGTAAATCCTCAGAAGCTCGTTTTTTATATACTAGCTCGGAGCAATCAGCGGATGCGTATTACCTAACTGGTGTTTTTGTGCCAGACCCTTTTCTTTGTGGTGTGATTAGGGGTCGCAGTTTTGCTGTGGTTAATCGATTGGAATATCGGCGTGTAAAAAAGCTCTCTAATCTCGATTCAGTTTATTTGTTAGAGACACTTCAATTAGAGGTATCTAAATTACTTAAAATAGACGTTAGCGCAGTAGGTCCAGCTGAATTGATTTTTTACATCCTTAGCAGATACAAGCTTAGTAAAAGCGTAGAAGTACCCGCTTCATTTCCAGCTATCTATTATGCAAGGCTGCAGGCAATGGGAGTAAAGATAATTATATTCGAGGACCCATTTTTTCCTCAGCGCGCAATAAAGTGCGACGACGAAGTATACGCTATTAGGGCTGGTAATGCTGCTAGTGCTGCGGGTATACGAGCAGCAGAAAAAGTTCTTCGTATGGCTAGCATTGAAGGTAAGCTACTGAAGTATAAGGGACGTACCTTGACTTCCGATTCGCTACGTCAAGTAATCGACAAAGCCTGTCTTGGTAAAGGGGCTATAGCAAGCAACACAATTGTTGCTGGTGGACTTCAGGCGTGTGATCCTCATGAGGTTGGATTTGGCCCACTGCGAGCAAATGAGCTAATTATAATAGATGTTTTTCCACGAGTACGTCAAACTGGTTACCATGGAGATATGACTCGGACGTTCTTAAAGGGTGTAGCTAATGATGCACAAAGGGCTTTGGTTAACGCAGTTAGAGAGGCTCAATTATCAGCTCGTGAACGAATTAAAGCGGGCGTTAGTGGGGCTAGTGTCCATAAAGCCGCTTGCAAAGTATTTACCGAGCGCGGATTTGTTACGGAACGAAGAGGTGACAACTATTTTGGATTTATTCATTCAACAGGCCATGGGCTAGGTTTAGATGTGCATGAGCATCCACCCATTTCTGCTAGTTCCAACCGATTGCGTACAGGTCACGTGATCACTGTGGAACCCGGATTATATTATCCTGAGATTGGGGCTTGTCGGATTGAAGATGTTATACGTGTCACTGCCGAAGGAGGTGAGTTACTCTCTTCGATGCATTACCGTTGGTGTTTTAGGTAATTACATTCGCTCGAGAGTAGAAATTCCAAGTAGATTTAAACCTATTTGGAGGACTGTACGCGTACGAGCACAAATCAGCAAGCGCCGTGCACGCACCGCAGAACTATCTACCATCACTTTATCGGAATTGTAGAAACTACTATAACAACCAGCTAACTCATATAAATAAGTACATAAAAAATGAGGCCTTAAGTCATTTAAGGATAGCTCTACAGCATGGATAAATTCGATTAATTTTCGAGCTAGGGCAAATTCGGTTGCAGTTTCTAGTGGACTCGCTTCGATTAGTAAATTCTCAGGATCTACATTAACTTTACGAAAGATGCTATTAATTCGTGCTACAGCATACAGTAAATAGGGCGCGGTATTTCCTTCAAAGCTTAACATCCGATCCCAGTTAAATTCATAGTCTAGGGTGCGATTTGATGAGAGGTCTGCATATTTTAGAGCGCCAACGCCAATTATATCTCCAATCCTGCGACGCTCCGATTCGCTAAGTGCCGGATTTTTTTGAGTAACTACTTGGAACGCTCGCTCCCTAGCTTCATCCAGCAAGGCCTGTAATCTTATTGTTTGCCCAGACTTCGTTTTAAAAGGCTTTTTATCTTCTCCTAAAATTGTGCCCCAATATACGTGACGCATTAAAGGTAAAGGATACTTTTTTTGAGAAAACCATTTTTCTGTAGTTAAGAAAAGTTGCTGAAAATGGTCTTGCTGACGAGAGTCGGTTAGATAAATCACTTCTTGGGCACGATAGGTCTCTACCCGGTAGAGTACAGTTGCTAGATCCGTAGAAGCGTAATTAGAGGCTCCATCTTTTTTACGAATATTGAAAGGATAGGGTCGTTCATTATTACGCGAGAATTTCTTCACCTCGTCATGCCAAACTACTAGTGCTCCTTGACTTTCCTCCGCTAGGCCTATTTCAGATAATTCTTTGTATATACGCCCAACCTTATCTTGGTAAAAGGACTCCCCTAAAGAGACATCTACAGATACGCCCAGTTGCTTAAATATTTGGTCAAAAGCTACCTTAGAAATAGCCACTATTTTTTGCCAAATTGCTGCATTCTCGGGATCGCCTGCTTGTAGTTTAACTAATTCATTGCGCGATTTGGTTCTAATTTCTGGCTGTTTTAGTTCTAGGGCAGAGCCATCTTTGTATAATTGATCTAACTTAACTAAAGCATCGTCCCCTAATGCATCTAGCTCAACGCCCTCACGTTTAATTTGCATAATTAAAGTGCCAAAATTTGTACCCCAATCACCTATATGGTTATCGCGAGTTGTCTTTGCTCCACAAAAATCAAGAAGGCGTGCGATCGCTTCTCCTATAACCATTGGACGAAGATGTCCAATATGTGCTTGTTTGGCAGTATTCGCACTAGGGTAGTCAATTACTATACGGCGATCCTTCTTTATACGACCCGCGCCTAATTCGAAATCACTGGGGGTCGCGAATTTTTGTAGCCACTGCCAATAAAATTTTGCAGTTAGTTTAAAATTAATAAAGCCAGGACCAGCCAGTGAGAGATTCACCATGTCAGAGTCAAATTGGCCTGAATTATTGGCAGAATCAATGAGCGATTGGGCTAATTTTCGAGGATTTTCCCGCGTAATTTTTGCATGTCCAAGTACTCCGTTTGCTTGATAGTCGCCAAATTTTGGGTCGGCTAGTCGTACACCAGGACAAAACTTTATATCAAATCCAGCTGTTTGGGATGCAATTTCTTGAAGTGCAACTTCGATCGTTTTAATTGGGTTTAATTGAACCTGCATAGTGCAAAAGAAAAACCTACGGCGTCTTGGTCAAGCACGCATATGATAACAATACGATAGTTAGTGAGAAAATAATTCTTAGTATCTAGGATATAGCATTGAAGGAGGAGTATTTTAAGCTCGACAAGTCGCCTCTTAATCGACTAACCTAAAGGATTGTGCCTGTTTCGAGGGCATCTTAACGATTCATATTTAAATTTTAATGAGAAAGAAAATAATTAGCGCTCGTAAGTTTATTAAGCCATCTTTTACCTATTTGGTAGAAAAAAAACGTGATGGAGGTGAGTTCACAGATGAAGAGATTCGATATATAGTCGACTCTATATTAGACGAAGATTTACCGGAGTTTCAGCAAGCTGCATTGGCGATGGCGGTCTATTTTCAGGGTATGTCGGCACAGGAGACTGCAGTATTTGCTGAAGAAATGATGCTTTCTGGTGAAGTAATTGATCTGACCGGAATTGCGCGCCCAAAAATTGACAAGTATTCAACCGGTGGTGTTGGCGACAAGACGACTTTAGTATTGGCACCGCTAGCAGCAGCTTGTGGAGTCGTAATGCCGACCATGAATGGAGTCGATGAAGAGCACGTAATTAGTAATTTAGACAAGCTATCATCTATCCCGAACTTTAATCCCATCTTAGATCTTAAGGGGTTTAAGGCTCAGCTTAAATCAGTTGGCTGTACCTTCATACAACAAGATGAAGAAATTGCCCCTGTAGATGCTATCTTATTTAAGATGCGTCAGCAGACTGGAACAATTCCTAGTTTGCCTTTGATAACTGGTTCAGTGCTCAGTCGCAAGCTAGCCGAGGGGGCAGAAGGACTTGTTATAGATGTCAAGTGGGGCAATGGATCCTTTATTAAAGATTTAGAGCAAGCGAAGCAATTGGCTCGTTCAATAACTCGAGTGGGGCGTTCTATGAAGCGTCGTTGCGTGGCTCTCGTTACTGACATGAACCAGCCTTTGGGAGACACAGTTGGTACAGGTCTTGAGATTAAGGAGGCTATTGAAATACTGAAAGGGGGAGGTCCGGAGGACCTCCAAGAGCTTGTATTAAAACTAGGTATGGAGATTGTCCGATTAGCGGGAGTGGCGGGGTCCACTCTATCAGCGAAGCAAACTGTGTTGCGCCATTTAAAAGATGGTACTGCTTTGGAGAAGTTTAAGCTTATGGTGGCCGCTCAAGGTGGTGATACTTCATTGATTGATAACCCTGATAAGTTTCCTACTGCAAAACATGTACGTAAATTGCCAGCACCGAAGCGTGGCTACGTGCATACCATCAATGCTGGTATGATAGCGGAGGGAGTTCAGAAATTAGCACTCCGCAAAAACGGCAAGTATGATCCCGCCGTTGGCGTATCTGAGATTAAGAAAGTAGGTACTCAAGTTAAGCAAGGGGAACCACTAATGATGATCCATTATAACGATGAAGCAAAAATGGAAGAGGCGCTTGAATACCTAAAAACTGCTTATCGCTTGGCTCCAAAACGGCCAAACCCACCAGAACTAATTGTGGAGCGTGTTGCTTAGATTTGTCTTATTTTGAATCGAAAGGTCCTGATTGTCGTCAGGGCTTTACGGTAGAGATTTATGATGGATAGAGTAACAGAAATGCACTTATGTTTAGCCGTATTCTCTTCGAACCGGTTCACTTCAGTTATCTAAGCACGTCCTTGGTAGGTGCGCTCAACTGTACTCACTTTAATTAATTCACCTTCCTTTATAAATAAGGGAACTTGAACAGTTAATCCGGTTTCAAGTGTGGCGGGTTTTTGTACGTTCGAAGCGGTATCACCTTTAATACCTTCTGGCGATTCGACGACTTTCATCTCTATCGAGGCGGGAAGAACGATTTGTACTGGTTCGTCGTCGACATGTAAAATACTATAACTCTGATTTTCGACTAAGAAATCTTTTGCTTCTACAACTAGTTTCTCTGAAAGAATTATATCTTCAAAGCTCTCTGGATCCATAAAGTGATATCCGTCACTATCGATGTAGCTGTACTCCAATTTTAAGCTTTCAGTGTGTAGAATATCAACGCTGTCAGTTGTTCGAATTTTTGTGTTAGTTGAAGAACCAGTACTTAAATTACGCATCGTAATTTGCATGAAGCCTGCTTGTCGCCCTTGGGTGCGATGCTGGACATCGAGTACTAAATGAGGTGCTCCTTGGTAATTAAGAACTTTGCCTTTACGAACTTCTGTAGGGGATGCCATGTTAGATAATGATGAATTTTTAATTAAAAGGAGCGCACTTCATGTGGCAGTGCAGTCTACGTCTGTCAAGCTGGCAGCAATTCGTTCACGTACTATAGGAACTATTTTTAAACAGAATTGGTTAACTGAAGCAAATTGGTACAACCGTTTTCGAGTATGTCGAGTACATGCTCGAAGCCGTCACCTTTGCCGTAATATGGATCAGGAACTTCCTTTTCTGACCTTGATTTACAGTAGTCGCAAAAGAGCTGAATTTTATCTTGAAATGTGCCGTCACGATCGAGCTTTTTGGCGTCGATTAAGTTATTAGTATCCATTGCAAGAATTAGATCATAGTAGGCTAAATCTTTCTCAACTATGGGACGCGCTCGACCGATTATTGGAATATTTCGTTTTCGTAGTGCACTTTGCATTCGAGAGTCTGGAGGTGATCCTTCATGAAAGTGCAAGGTGCCAGCAGAATCGATTTCGTAATTTTCGCTTAAGCCAGCAGAATTGACAAGTTCTTGGAATATGCATTGCGCTGCTGGTGATCTGCAGATATTACCCATACAAAGAAATAGTATTCGTCGCTTCATTTAATATAGTTTGATTTTTAAAAAATATTTATCAGTTAGAGTCTTTCTAAGTGCCTCAACCGTAAATACGAATATGTTCTGTCGCTACGCGCTGTAAATCTGCTAACTGTACAACTGCTCCAAGTTCAGTGCGAATTTTCCGTGAGCCCGGCATGGCCTTGGTAAGCGCGATGAATTTTGGTCGCATCCAACGCAGGTCCTTGTGCTTTTGCTCTCGAAAGGGCCGGTTCATAATATTTCGAGCATAATTAATAATAGTATCCCATCGTTCAGCAATACAGGGCGCAGTTGGAACATTCCCGTATTGTAGTGTATGCTTAATATCCCTAAATATCCATGGGTATCCCAAAGCAGCTCGACCAATCATCAAGCCAGCGCAATTAGTCGTCTTACGAAGTTGAAGTACCTCTGCCGCAGAGGTGATATTGCCGTTGCCGATTACTGGAATAGTCAGATTTTCAGCAACCTCAGAAATAACTTCCCAGTTTGCCACGCCGCGATAGCCTTGCTCTTTTGTCCGCCCATGAATTGCGAGTGCTTGAGCGCCTAAATCCTGTGCGATATTGCCTACTTCCTGTGCGACTATACTAGTATCGTCCCAGCCAATACGAATTTTAATACTCACTGGTGTTTCAGGTACCGCTTTAATAACGGCTTGCGTTACTGCAGCTAATTTAGGCAAATTTCGTAACATAGAGGAGCCAGCATCCATACAAATTACGCGTGCAGCAGGGCATCCAAAATTAATATCAATAAAATCTGGCTGCATACGATCGACTAGCAGACGAGCGGCTTGTCCCATCGAATTAGGATTTGAGCCAAATATTTGAATGCCCATTGGTCGCTGCGATTCTGTAAAGTCAACAGTTTCCCAAAGTCGCTCATCACCACGAATAATTGCATCAGCCTGAACAAATTCTGTTACCATGACATCAGCGCCCTGGTCCTTGCATAGTTGACGAAATTCTACATCTGTGAAGCGCGCCATTGGGGCTAGAAAAAGTGGAAACTTACCGCCATTAAACCAAGGTAGTATCGAGTCGGCCATATGATGTGAT
>MDSV01013510.1_pt1 | contig 24193 bp, 25 predicted proteins | sample 810851 | NCBI WGS metagenome assembly MDSV01 (sample SAMN05326640, study PRJNA326480) | marine metagenome | isolation source: seawater | place: Atlantic Ocean: North East | collected 2012 | reverse complement strand
TCATATTGTACCATTATTATCATTATTTACTGTATTTAGTATATATTATATTTTATCCCCCGGCCGGGATTTTTTTTTTTAAAAAAAATTTTTTTTTTTTTTTTTTTTTTTTTTTTTCAGTTTTTTTTTTTTTTTTTTTTTGTTAATAATAACACATAAACAATTGATTTTTATTTTTTTATATATTAACATTTATTTTAATTAATGTTGATATTTAGTTAATTTTAGTAAAATCAATTATTTTTTTATTTTTTTTTAAACATTATTAACACTATATTATTATATATATATTTATTTATAATTTAAAAATTATATATATATTATATAAGTTTAAAATCTACTTGATTTTTTTGAGTATTAACATTTATAATTTTAATTTTTACTTTATCTCCTAATGTGTATTTCTTTTTTCTGTGGTATCCTTTAATACATAAAGATTTTTGATCTAGTATATAATGATCGTCTTTAATAGAACTTATTTTTACTAAACCTTCACATTTATTTTTAATTATTTCAACATAAAGCCCCCACTCTGTAACTCCTGAAATTATTCCTTCATATATTTTTCCTTTTTTAGAAGCAAGATATTTTGATTGCATATATTTAATAGATTCTCTTTCTGCTGTATTTGCTTGTTTTTCTTTTTCGGAAGAATGTTTACATATTTGTTCAAGATCAATTTTTGTATTAAAAATTTTATTTTCTATCATGTTAGATAAAATTCTATGAGTAATTAAATCAGGATATCTTCTTATTGGAGAAGTGAAATGAGAATAATAATCAAAAGATAAACCGTAATGACCTATATTTTTTGTTGAATAAACTGCTTTAGCCATAGATCTTAAAATTAATGTTTCTATTAATTTTTGATGTTGTGTGTTTTTAACTTTATATAATAATTTGTTTATTGATAGGGAAAGTTGATTAGGATTATTTGTATTTATGGATAAATTTAATTTTTTTATTATATTTTTTAGAATATTTATCTTTTCAATATCTGGTATATCATGATTTCTATATATACAAGAAATATTTTTTTCTTTATTTAGAGATATATGTTTTGATACAGTTTTATTTACTAACAACATAAATTCTTCAATAAGATTATTTGTATCAATAGATTTTTTAAAAATAACATCTATTGGATTTCCTTTTTTGTCTATTAAAAAACTAATTTCACTACTTTCAAAATTAATAGAACCATTATCTAATCTATTTTTTCTTAGAATTTTACTTATGTTGTTTAAAAAAGAGAGTTCTTTAAAAAACAAACCTTTTTTGTTATTTAAAATTTCTTGTGCTTCCTCGTAATTAAATCTATAATTAGAATTAATAATAGTTTTACTAATAGAGTAATTTTTTATAATACCTTTTTTGTCTATTTTAAAAAATAAAGAAAAAGATAATCTATCAACATTAGGATTTAGAGAACAAATATCATTAGAAATATTTTCTGGTAACATAGGAATTACACGATCAACTAAATAAACTGAGGTTCCTCTATCTTGAGCTTCATTATCTAAAAGAGAATTTTCTTTAACATAATGAGAAACATCAGCAATATGAACACCAATCTCCCAAAGATTATTAGTGATTTTTTCAATTGATAGTGCATCATCAAAATCTTTTGCTTCTTTTGGATCAATAGTAAATGTAGTTATGTTTCTAATATCTCTTCTTTTTTTTATTTCTGAATTTGAAATAGAAAAGTTTATTTTAGAAGATTCATTTAAAACTTTTTCAGGAAAATTTAGAGAAAAACCAAAATCTAATAAAATGGAATTTATATTAGAATTATGATCATTCTTTTCTCCAATTACTTTTATAACCTTTCCTACTGGATTTTTATATGAAGGATCCCAGCTTTCAACTCTTACCAAAACTTTTTTATTTAAGAAGGAATTTTTAATATTTTGCTTAGGTAAAAAAATATCAAAATATACATTTTTATCATCTGATATTAAAAAATAATTAGAGGAAGACGAATCAATATATCCAACAAATTGATTCTTTTTTCTGTTTATTACAGAATTTATTATTCCAGAAAAAGAATTCTTTTTCTTGAAATAAAAAAAATTAATATTGTCACCAGGCAGAGCAAAAAGAGAGTTTTTTCTTTTTATAAGAACAGTAACTTCTTTTTGTTTAGGAAGAGAGACATATACACCAGACTTATTGGAAGAAATAACAAAAGAAGAAATAGTAATATTCTTTTTCGAAATAGAAAAAGAACCAGTATTAAATTCAATTAAAAAACCATTTTCTTTTAATATATAAAGAACAGAAATCAACTCTTTTTTAATATTAGAATCAGAAATTTTTAAAATCTTAGCAAGTTGTTTGTAATTAAATTTTTTATTTGGGAATTTTTTAAAAACAGAAACTAAAGAATTTTTTATTTTAGTTTTCTTAAAAGCAGAGGAGAACTTAATGATAGATTTTTTTTTGTTCTTCATTTTCGTAAAAGTAAACTTAATATATAAATGAAAAGAAAAAAGATAAGTTTAATGTTAATAATAACAATGTTAATATTTTCGTGTAAAACAAAAAAAATATATAATGGAAATAAAGATTTAGATTGTCCTAATCATGAAAATGAAGTAGAAATAAATAAAGAAAAAAAGAAAATAAAAAGAGGAAAGACAAAACTATTTAAAAAATAGTTGAAACAAAAAAAAATAAAAATCGTAAAAAAAGATACAAATAAAGTGTGGTAATCTTATTTGGTTAATATGAAAAAAGCCCAACTGAAAAGTTGGGCTTTTTAATGCTCCCCCTCTAGGACTCGAACCTAGGACCCTCTGATTAACAGTCAGATGCTCTAACCAACTGAGCTAAGGAGGAGTATAACAATTAAGCTACAAAAATAACAGAAAGCTACAAATAATAAAATATATTTGTCAGAAAAAAAAATGAGTGTATTAGTAGTAGGAACAGTAGCATTTGATGCAATAGAAACTCCTTATGGAAAAACAGATAAAATAGTAGGAGGAGCAGCAACATATATTGGATTAGCATCTTCTTATTTTATTAATAAGATAAATCTAGTTTCGGTAGTTGGAGAAGATTTTCCAAAACAAACAATTAATTTATTTAAGAAAAAAAACATTTGTACTAAAGGTCTACAAATAAAAGAAGGAGAAAAAACATTTTTTTGGTCTGGAAAATATCATGAAGACATGAATATTAGGGATACCTTGGAAACTCAATTAAATGTATTAGAAAATTTTGATCCAATTTTACCAGAAGAATATAAAAATTCACAATATTTAATGTTAGGAAATTTGATGCCAAGCGTACAAAAAAGAGTTTTAAATCAAATGAAAAAAAGACCTAAATTAATAGTATTAGATACAATGAATTTTTGGATGGATCATTTTTTAGATGAATTAACAGAAGCAATAAAGGAAGTAGATGTTTTAACTATTAATGATGAAGAAGCAAAACAGCTATCAAAAGAAAAGAGTTTAATAAAAGCAGCAAAAAAAATCTTGAAAATGGGACCAAAATTTTTAATAATAAAAAAAGGAGAGCATGGAGCATTATTATTAGAAAAAGAGAAAGTTTTTTATGCACCAGCATTGCCATTAGAAGATGTTATTGATCCAACAGGAGCAGGAGATACATTTGCAGGAGGATTTATTAGTTATATAGCAAAAAAAGATAAAATTGATTTTGAAACAATGAAAAAAGCAGTAATAAACGGATCGGTAATGGCGTCATTTTGTGTTCAAAAATTTGGAACAGAAAAATTAGTTAAAATTGATAAGGAAAAAATAGAAAAACGAAGAAAAAAATTTATGGAATTAGTAAAATTTTAAAACAAACTAGAATTTTTATTAATATAATTTTCATACCAAACGTCTTGTTTTAATATATTGCTGCTAGCAGCAGAAACAGCTAAAAAATCGCACCTTTCATTTTCTTTATTGTTAGAATGACCTTTAACCCAGGTAAACGAAACTGAAAGAGTAGAGTAAATTTTTAAAAATCTTTTCCATAGATCGGCATTTTTCTTTTTCAAAAACCCATTTTTTTCCCATTTAAAAACCCATTTTTTTTCAACAGCATTAATTACATATTTTGAATCTGAAAAAACGGTGATTTTCGAGGACTTATTTTTTATAGCTTCTAATCCAACAATAACTGCAAGAAGCTCCATCCTGTTATTAGTTGTTAATTTATATCCGCAAGAAAATTCTTTTCTATGAGAACCGCTTAACAAAACAATACCGTAACCTCCTGTACCCGGGTTTCCTTTAGAAGATCCGTCCGTATAAATAGAAATATTCATTGATAAAGAGTTTTTTCTATTATTAAAGGAAAAAATTTATGCTCTAACAGTTGAATTTTTTTAGATAAGGAATAAGCTGTTTCGTTTGGCAGAATTGAACAAGATTTTTGAAAAAGAATTTCACCATCATCATATTTTTCGGTTACATAATGAATAGTGATTCCTGAAACGGACTCATTACTTTTAACAACAGCATTATGAACATTTATTCCGTACATTCCTTTTCCTCCAAATTTTGGAAGCAGAGAAGGGTGAATATTAATGATTTTGTTTTTGAAACAGTCAATTAAAACTAAAGGAACTTTTAGTAAAAAGCCAGCTAAAACAATTAAATCCGTGTTATTTTTATTTAGAAGTAAAATTAAATCAGAGATATTAGAAAAACTTTTGTCAGCAATAAAAAAAACAGGAACACCTAACCTTCTTGCTCGATCAACAAAAAGAGAATTTTTTTTATTTGTAACAAAAAGAGAAACATAAACGCCTTTTCTTAGAGAAAAATAAGAGAAAATATTTTCTGCATTAGAACCAGAACCAGAGCCAAAAATGACAATGTTTTTCATAAAAAAAGTTTTATCAAAAATAAAATAAACAACCAAATGTTAAAATAGAAAATGAGAAAGTTTGCAAATTCTTTAATTAATAGTTTTATTTGCATTATTAATAACCAAAAAAACAAAAAGTTATGTCAGAAGTAGAAGAAAAAGTTAAAGCAATTATAGTAGATAAGCTAGGGGTAGATGAAAGTGAGGTAACAAAAGAAGCAAGTTTCACAAATGATTTGGGTGCAGACTCATTAGATACAGTTGAACTTATAATGGAGCTGGAAAAAGAATTTGACATTCAAATTCCAGATGATAAAGCAGAAGCAATAGCAACAGTAGGAGATGCCGTAACCTTTATATCTCAGACAGGAAAATAAAATGAAAGAAAGAAGAGTTGTTGTTACTGGCATAGGCTCTTTAACACCTATAGGAAATAACACAAAAGACTATTGGACAGCATTAAAAGAAGGAAAAAGCGGGGCGGCACCAATTACCCATTTTAATGCAGAGAATTTTAAAACTAAATTTGCTTGTGAAGTAAAGAATTTTGATCCAAAAGATTATTTAGATAGAAAAGAGGCAAGAAAACTAGACAAGTTTACTCAATATGCAATGGTTGTTGCTGAAGAGGCAATGAAGATGTCTAAAATAGACATAGAGAAAATTAATTTAGAAAAAGCAGGTGTTATTTGGGGCTCAGGTATTGGTGGAATGACAACCTTCTATGATGGATGTGTTGATTTTGGAGCAGGAAACGGAACCCCTAGATTTAATCCGTTTTTTATACCAAAACTTATTTCAGACATCCCTGCAGGACATATTTCTATAAAGTATAATTTTAAAGGTCCAAATTTCACCACAGTGTCAGCATGTGCATCGTCAACAAATGCAATTATAGACGCATTTAATTATATTAAATGGAATAAAGCAGACATTTTTGTTACAGGAGGGTCAGAAGCAACAGTGTTGCAACCCGGAATAGGTGGGTTTAACGCGATGATGGCCCTGTCTACAAGAAATGATGATCCAAAAACAGCATCAAGACCATTTGATAAAGATAGGGACGGTTTTGTAATGGGAGAAGGTGCAGGAGCGTTAATTTTGGAAGAACTTGAACACGCTCAAAAAAGAAATGCAAAAATATACGCAGAAGTGGTAGGAGCTGGACTAAGCGCTGACGCACACCACATTACGGCGCCTCACCCTGACGGAGAAGGCGCGATGAGCGTTATGAGGCAAGCTATAGAAGATGCTAAAATAAAAGAAACAGATGTTGATTATATAAATGTTCACGGAACATCTACACCTTTGGGCGATATAGCTGAAATAAAAGCAATAAAAAAACTATTTAAAAATCACGCATATAATTTAAATATAAGCTCAACAAAATCTATGACAGGACATCTTTTGGGAGCAGCGGGCATAGTTGAATCTATAGCGTGTATAATGGCAATAAATGAAAACGTGATTCCTCCAACAATTAATCATAAAACCTTAGACCCCGAAATAGACAAGAAACTAAACTTGACATTAAACAAAGCACAAGAAAAAAAAGTTATTTATGCTATGTCAAATACATTTGGTTTTGGCGGGCACAATGCCTCAGTATTATTTAAAAAACATTCATTATAGAAATCTTTAAAAAAATAAAAGAAAGTTTTTTTTTAAAAACAAATAAAAAAGAAAGCTTAGATGAGATTTTAGGTTTTAGCTACAACTCAAAAAACCTCTTTACAAAAGCCCTACAACACAAATCAGTTAATAAAGAACACAACAACGAAAGGTTAGAATTTTTAGGAGATGCAATTTTAAATTTTTTAACAGCAGAACAAGTGTATTTAGAAAACAAACTAAATAAGGAAGGAGAACTGTCAAAAAAAAGAGAAAAGATTGTTGAGAGAAAACATTTAAATTTAATAGGAAAAAAATTAATAAGCCCCAAAAAAATAAGAACGAAATTAAAAAGAATACCTAATAGCATTTATGGAAATACTTTAGAAGCATTAATAGGGGCAATATATTTAGAACAAGGGCTAAAAGAAACAAAGAAGTTTGTAAAAAAACATATTTTTTCATCAGGCTTAATTACTAAAAAGGAAAAAAAAGATTATAAGGGGGAGTTACAAAAAAAAGCACAGAAAGAAAAAAAGCAAATTAGATATAAACTATTAAAAGAGGAAGGGCCGGACCATAAAAAAAGGTTTTTAGTGTCGGTTCTATTAAACGAAAAAGAAAAAGGAAAAGGAAAAGGAAAAACAAAAAAGGAAGCTCAAAAAAGAGCGGCAGCAGAAGCATTAAAAAGAGTATTTTAGCAAAATGAAGAAAACATTATTTTTAGACGATATTGGGTTGCCAGAAATAAAAGTGTTAGCTATAAATAGTCACGCAAAAGCGTATAAGCTTTGTTGGAATATTAATAAAGAGCTAAAGTTGAATTTTCAAAAATCAGAGTATAAAGAAATAACAACCCAACAAAAATTTTTGCAATATAAGCACTATAACAATGATGAGGTTGAATATAATATAATTGCGAACAGGTCGCAAACAGGATATTTTATACCAGACCAGAAAGGAGTTAATTATTTTTTAATAATAAATAAAAAGAAAACAGAATATCAAAAAAAAGAAATCATAGAAAAGCTGAGGGGCAACAAAGAAATATTATACGTAAGCGAAATAGAAATAAAAAAAAGTACTTATATAGAAAGATTTATTAATGACACGAAAAACTAAAATAATTGCAACAATAGGGCCATCAACATCTTCTAAAGAGATGTTAAAAAGAATCATACAAAGAGGGGTTAATGTATGCAGATTAAACTTTTCACATATAGACCATGAAAAGGCAAAAGAAATAATTTCTTTAATAAAAGAGATTAATCAAGAGTTACATGTTCACACCGCCATTTTAGCAGATTTACAAGGGCCAAAAATAAGAATAGGAGAGCTTAACAACCCAATTAATTTAAAAAGGGGACAACAAATTGTTTTTACAACGAAAAAAAAGACAAAAAGAGTTTTTGTCAACTATAAGAATTTCGCAAAGGATGTAGGTGTTAGTGACAAGGTTTTGTTGGATGATGGAAAGATAGTCTTAAAAGTTGTTGAGACAAACAAAAAAGACCTAGTAAGGCTTAACGTTGTTTTTGGTGGAGTATTAGAGTCAAAAAAGGGAATAAACCTTCCAAATACAGAAATTTCAATGCCCTGCTTGACTCTTAAAGACAAAAAAGATTTAGGTTTTATACTAAAGGAAAAAATAGAATGGATAGGATTGTCTTTTGTTAGAGAAGCAGAAGATATCAACAAGCTGAGAAGGATAATTAACAAAAAGAAAGCCACACACAAGATAATAGCAAAAATAGAAAAGCCACAAGCAATTAAAGAAATAGATAACATCGTGAATGTAACTGACGCCATAATGGTTGCAAGAGGGGATTTAGGAGTTGAGGTTCCTCCTCAAAAAGTGCCTGTTTATCAAAAAATGATTGTAGAAAAATGTATTAAAAACTCAAAGCCCGTTGTAATAGCTACACAAATGTTAGAAAGCATGACCACTAATCTTTCGGCCACAAGGGCAGAAGTAAACGATGTTGCGAACTCAGTAATAGACGGTGCAGATGCCGTTATGTTAAGTGGAGAAACTTCAGTAGGTAGGCATCCGCATAAAGTGGTTGATACAATGAGAAAGATAATTAGAGATATTGAGAAAAGCGAACACAGCATTTCAAAAAGTAAAACCCCAGCAGAGCAAAAAAATAACAAAAGGTTAATTTCTGATGCTATTTGCTCAAACGCATGCGTTATAGCAGAAAGTGTAAAAGCAAAGGCGATAATTACCGCAACATATTCTGGTTACAACGCTATAAAAACATCTAGCTTTAGACCAACGGCATTTATCTATGCCTTTACTAACAATCACACAATTTTAAACACACTTAGTCTTGTTTGGGGAGTTCAAGGTTTTTATTATGATAGAGGGGCAACAACTGATTTAACGATTGAAGAAACAAAAGAGTTTTTGATTAAAGAAAAATATATAAAAAAAGGAGAGTTAGTTGTAAATATTGCTAGTATTCCCGCAAAAGGAAAGGGCATGACAAACATGATGAAAGTAAGTAAAGCCAAGTAAATTAAAATAAAGAACAAATGATAAATACAAAGTTATTAGCGCAAATTTGTGAAGAATCAGGGCCACCAGGAAGAGAGCAAAAAATTAGAGAGATTGTTTCAAAAGAACTGTCTCAATATGTGGACAGCATAAAAACAGACAATTTAGGTAATTTAATTGTTTTGAAAAAAGGGAAAGAGAAAAAAAAAGTTATGATAGCCGCACATATGGATGAGATTGGATTTATTGTGACACATATAGACGAAAAGGGTTTTGTATATTTTCACACCTTAGGAGGTTTTGATCCAAAAACTTTAACAGCTCAACGAGTAATCATTCATGGCAATCAAGATGTTTTAGGTGTTATGGGTAGCAAGCCTATTCATCTAATGACTCAGGAGGACAGAAAAAAACCGCCATCAATAAAAGATTACTTTATTGACACAGGAATGTCATCACAAAAGTTAAAGCAAAAAATCTCCGTGGGAGACTCTATAACTAGAGAGCGAAAACTAGTAGAAATGGGAAAAAATATAAACTGTAAGTCGCTTGACAATAGAATATCGGTTTATATTCTTATAGAAATGTTTAAAGAAATGAAGAAACTTCCACCTTACGATGTGTATGGTGTTTTTACTGTTCAAGAAGAAATAGGTATACGAGGAGCTAAAGTTGCTTCAATGGAGATAAATCCAGACTTTGGATTTGGTCTAGACACAACTATTGCGTGGGACACGCCTGGAAGCACCGAACAAGAGAGGGTCTCCTCTTTAGGAGAAGGAGCATGTATAAAAATTATGGACTCTTCTACATTGTGTGATTATAGGATGGTTTCATATATGAAAGAAATAGCAAAAAAGAAAAAAATAAAGTATCAACTAGAAATTTTGCCAGCCGGAGGAACAGATACGGCAGGAATACAAAGAATGAATCCTGGAGGAAGTATAGCCGGGGCAATTTCAATCCCTACAAGGCATATACACCAAGTAATAGAAATGGTTAATAAAAAAGACGTTAGAAACTCTATAGACTTGTTAAGAACCTGTGTTGAAAATATAGACAAGTATGACTGGTCGTTTAAGTAAACGGAAATTATATGATTAATGAGGAAAATTGCTTAAGAAAACGCAAATCATTTTCATAAAAAAGACGCAAATCATTAACCCCATATTTTAGCATAGCAATTCTTTCTATGCCCATTCCAAAAGCAAAACCAGAATATTTTTTTGAGTCTATATTGCAGTTTTCTAATACATAAGGATCAACCATACCGCATCCCAAAATTTCAAGCCACCCCGTTCCTTTGGTAATTCTGTAGTCTGTTTCAGAATTTAGACCCCAATAAATATCTACCTCCGCAGAGGGTTCAGTAAAAGGAAAGTATGATGGGCGAAGTCTCATTTTTGTTTTTTCGCCAAACATTTTTTTTATAAAATAAAGTAAAGTTTGTTTTAAGTCAGCAAAAGAAACCCCTTCATTTATATACAACCCCTCAACTTGATGAAAAAGGCAATGTGACCTTGATGAGATAGACTCATTTCTATAAACTCTACCCGGAGATAGAATGCGAATAGGTGGAGAGCTTTCAGACATATGTCTCACCTGAACAGAAGACGTATGTGTACGCAATAAAATGTCAGGATTTGTTTGAATAAAAAATGTGTCTTGCATATCTCTTGCTGGATGCTCTTCAGGAAGGTTTAAAGCGGAAAAGTTATGCCAGTCATCTTCAACCTCTGGGCCAAAAGAAATAGAGTACCCAAGAAAATTAAAAACAGAGCAGATTTGACGATTAACAATTTTAACTGGGTGAAGGCTTCCTAAATTAGAAGAAGACACCGGCCTAGAAAGATCAAGGCTAACGTTAGTTGTCTTTTCTAAAAAAGAGTCACTATATTTGTCAATGACTCGTTCAACAGAGGACTTTAAAAGGTTTAAGTTTTTTCCTAAATGTTTTTTTTCTTCTTTAGGAGCAAGCTTAAAATCTGCAAAAAGAGAGTTTAAAACACCTTTTTTCCCTAAATAATTAATTCTAAACTTTTCTAATTCAGCTTTAGATTTGGGAACAAAAATGCTTACTTCTGATATGAGTGTTTTAATTTTTTTTAACATCTTAATAAAATACGTATATTTGCTAATCTATTAGACAAAGAAACAATAATTATGTCAAATAATATTTTAAAATTAATAATATTAAGTGTGGCTCTTGTCTTGTTTTTACCATTTTATTCTTGTAAAAAAACAAAAGAAACAATAGGAATAGTTATTGTTAAAGATATAAACGGACAATTAATAAGTGGAGCTACGGTAACCCTGCATCAAGATGGGCAAATAAGCCCACAAGGAAACTTAACAGACCCATCAGTAAGAAGAACAGAAACAACAGACTCCAACGGAAGAGCTCAATTTATATATGATCTTGAAGCTGTCCTTAATATAAGTGTTACAAAGATAGATGGTAATGACCAGCTTTCTGGAACAGGAATAATCAGATTGTTAAGAGAAAAGACGGTTACACAGCAAGTAGAAATCAATTAAAAAAGTTAAGGATAGCTTTTTTAATTAGGCTTTTTTGTTCAGAATCACTAAGCCTTTTTAGAGGCTTTAATTCTCTATAGTGTGGCCAGCCATCTGGGTCTATTTTTTCAAACGAAAAATAACCGTAAGGGATTAACAGTTTACATATAGCAACGTGTAAAATATTTACCTTTTCTTCCTTGTCAAAGGACTTAATGCCTTGATTAACCTCTTGAATGCCGATTAAATAAAGAATCCCTTTAAGAGATAACTCGCTATTAAATTGTTTTTCTAAACGAGAAACAAGAGCGTCCCAATCAGAAATATTTTTTTTCATAAGACAAATTTAAAGATTTAATATATTTACAGAGTGAATTATATTGACATTATTATTACTGTTTCTCTTTTCTATGGGCTTGTTAAGGGTTTTTCAAACGGAATTGTTAAAGAAGTTACCGGTATCTTGGGTTTTGTTTTGGGGGTTTATTTTGCAATTCATTTTTCAGTTTACATTCAACCGCAAGCACAAAAAATTTTAAACATTAATAATGAGTTTACGCCTCTAATATCTTTTATTGTGCTTTTTACAGTTAGTTTTTTTGCAATTAAAATAATAGGCTCTTTTTTGGATGGAGTTACACGTGCACTTTCTTTGGGTTTGTTAAGCAAGACAACAGGGGCCATTTTCGGTGCAATTAAAATTTTTATTCTTTTTTGTTTCTTGTTAGCCTTTGCAGAAGACCATCAAGTACTTGATGAACAGAAAAATAAAAAAGCAATATTGTTGTCACCGATGATTAAAACCTCAAAAATAATAATGCCAGAAATAAATAAGCAAAAAAACCAGCTGTTTGAAAAAATAGAATCTAAAACAGAAAGAGCTAAAGAGAAAATAGAAAAAATTAATCTTGAATAGCAGAAACAGCAGGAAGAACAGACCCTTCTAGATATTTTAGCATTGCCCCCCCACCTGTGGAAATATAAGAAATATTGCTTTCAAAATTAAACCGTTTTATAGCAGAAATTGAGTCTCCTCCACCAACGATAGAGAAGGCGCCATTATTAGTTGCTGACGCTACAGCTTTAGCAACCCCAACAGTACCTTTTGAAAACGCATCAATTTCAAAAACACCCATAGGACCATTCCACACAATAGTTTTTGATGAGGAAATAACATTTGTAAAACGCAAAATGCTTTCGGGGCCAATATCTAAGCCCATGTATTCAGCATTTATTTTGTTGATTTTTGAAGTTTTTATAGTGGCGTTGTTTTTAGCAGCTTTTGCATTAACGGAGTCTACAGGTAATAATAAACTAACCTCGTTAAGCTTAGCTTCAGAAAGAATTTTGGTAGCAAGCAAAACTTTATCTTTTTCTAAAATAGAACTACCCACATCTCCTCCTAAAGCTTTTATAAAGGTATAAGCCATACCACCCCCAATAATTAGATTGTCAACGTGTTGAATTAAGTTTTGTATTACCTCAATTTTACCAGAAATCTTTGCCCCACCAATTATTGCTGTAACAGGTCTTTTTTGAGATCGAAGAACTTTGTTTAGTTGATTAATTTCAGAAGAAAGTAAAAAGCCAAAACAAGAACGGGTATTAAAAAATTTTGGAAGGATTGCGTTCGACGCATGATTTCTGTGAGCAACACCAAAAGCGTCGTTAATAAAAAAATCACCCAGTTCAGAAAGTTTTTTAGCAAAATTATAGTCAGCTTTTTTTTCTTCAGGATAGAATCGTAAGTTTTCTAACAAAAGAATGGAAGAATTAGGCATTTTTGATATTAGAGACTTAGGATTTTTTCCAATACAATCATTTGAAAAAAAAACGGGAGCTTTTATGAGTGCTTTTAAATCAGACAAAACATGTTTCATAGAAAAACAATCTTCATATTTGTTTTCTGGGCGGCCTAGGTGAGACATAACAATTGCTTTTCCGCCATCATTAACTACCTTTTTAATTGTTGGTAAAGCAGCAATTATTCTTGATGTGTCAGAAACCTCTAAGGAAGAGTTTAAAGGAACATTAAAATCAACACGTATTAGCACTCGTTTGCCCTCAAAACAGAAAGAATTAATTTTTTTCATGCTGCAAAAATAAAATAAATTAAAAAGATAGACTTAATTTATTTAAATTTGACAGAAATAATTCATGATGTTATTTAGGGATATTTTACATAACAAGGATACAAAACAGCACTTAATTCAAAGGTCAAATGATGCTCGGGTAAGCCACGCCCAGTTATTTTCTGGTCATAAAAATGCTCCAAAGTTAGCACTTGCATTAGCATATGCGCAATATTTAAACTGCGAAGAGAGTTTGGGTGATGATTCTTGCAACAAATGTAAGTCGTGCTTAAAGTTCAACAAATTAGCTCACCCAGACCTTCACGTTGTTTTTCCAATTTCAAAAAACAAGAAGACAGGCCAAGTTTCTAGTAATGACTTTTTGGAAGATTGGCGGGGAGCTATTAAAAAAAATAAAGAACTAACTCTTGACGATTGGAGTAACATCATGGTTCACGCTAATAAAAATAGTCAACAATTAAAAATTCACAAATCAGAATCGGATTTAATAAAAAATAAGTTGAGATTTAAAAACTATGAAGCAAAGTATAGAATAGTTTTAATATGGATTGCTGAATTAATGAATTTAGAAGCGTCAAATAAACTTTTAAAGATCATAGAGGAGCCACCACCAGGAACAGTTTTTTTACTAATAACTGAAGACAAAGCAAGAGTTTTGGAAACAATAAAATCTAGAACGCAAGAGGTTGTTTGTGTAGTTTCAGAAAAGAATAAAAATGTTATATCGAAAGAAAAAGAAGCCAGCACCAATGACAAAAGAGCGACAAAAATTGAAACCGAAGAGAACCTTTTTAAAGAAGACAGAAACAATAGGTTTTTAGACCTTTTTATTCACTGGATGAGAGGGGTCTATAAAAAAGATGTGTTATCAATTATTAATTTAATGGATGAGCTTTCAGCCCTTAACAAAAGTCAACAAAAATTGTTTTATACCTATACAATTAGTATCATTAGAGAATGTTTAATTTTGAACTTTAAAGCACCAGAGTTGTTGAGTATGAATGAAAAAGAAAATAAATTTGTAAATAATTTTTCGCAATTTATAGACATTAAAAGTGGAAAGAAAATAGCAATGCTTTTAGAAGGGGCAGTAAATGCTATAACCAGAAACGCGAATACAAAAATTTTATTTTTAGACCTGTCCTTACAACTATTTCCTCTATTAAAAAAAATTAAAATTTAAACTTATGAGTTGTAACAATTGTAATACGTGTAATGTTTCAGAAAAAAGAGGGTGCGGGACAAGCTCTGTTTTTGACTGGTTGTATCAAATTGAAAATCCCGCGACAAGCAATAAAGATTTAGTAGAGGTTCAATTTAAATCGGACAGAAAAGGTTATTATGTAAATGGCGATAAAGTACAGTTTTCAGTAGGAGATGTAGTGGTAGCTCAGGGTGAAAAGATAGGGCATGATATAGGAAGGGTTTCTATGAAGGGCGAGTTAGTAGCGCTACAGCTTAAAAGGAAGAAAATTACAAACAAAAAAAGCCTAAAAAAAATTTATAGAACAGCAACGGAACAAGATTTGACAATATGGGAAAAGGCAATTGAAAAAGAGAGAGATGTTTTAAAAAAAGCAAAGGAAATAATTTTTAAGCATAATTTAGACATGAAGCTTTCTGACGTAGAGTTTCAGGCAGACAATAAAAAGGCAACATTTTATTATACTTCAGAAAAAAGAGTAGATTTTAGAGAGTTGATTAGAAGTTTCTCTAGAGAATTTCAGGTAAAAATTGAAATGAAACAAATAGGTGTAAGGCAAGAGGCGGCAAAGATAGGAGGGATTGGCTCATGTGGCAGAGAGTTATGTTGTTCCACATGGATGACAGATTTCCCCACGGTTACAACTTCAGCAGTAAGGTACCAACAATTAGCTATAAACCCTGATAAAATTTCGGGACAGTGTGGGCGTTTAAAATGCTGTTTAAATTTTGAGCTAGAGGCTTACACCGAAGAACTAAAGCAATTTCCAAGCATTAAAAGAAAATTAAAATTTAAAAAAGGAGATGCAAAGTGTTTTAAATTGGATGTTTTTAAAAAAACAATGCAATATTATTACTTGGGAAGTCCTTCAGAAATTGTTGAGATTCATCTTGATAATGTTAACAGGGTTATTAAACTAAATGAAGAAGGGGTGGTGCCAGAAAAAATGGAAAGCTATATACTTACAAATGAAGAAAAGAGCGAAAACAAAAATATTTTAAATGAAGGAAGTTTAGAAAGGTTTGATAAAAAGAAGAAGAAACGGAAAAGAAAATGAAAACAATAAAGACATGCGTTGTAAGTTTTGTGTTATTTGGTTTTTTATCATGTAGTAGTGATAAGGTTGTTTTTCAAAATTACAAGGCCTTCAACAAAAACCAATGGCATGCAGATAGCTTGGTAAAATTTAGTTTTTTAAATGCCGATACTCTTAACCAGCATGAAATAGAGCTAAAAATAAGACATACAGTTGATTACGAATACCGAAATTTATTTCTATTCTATCAAAATGAAACTAAAACAGACACACTAGAGGTTTTGTTAGCAGATAAAAGAGGAAAGTGGTATGGAAAGGGGATTGGAGACATAAGAGAAGTAAGTGTAATTATAGAGAGGCTAAAATTCAATAATAAAAAAGAAATAAAATATGTTTTAGAGCAAGCGATGAGGTACGGAAAAAAAGAAAAAATAATTAGACTACAAAACTTGAATTCTATAGGCCTCAGAATTATAAAGAAAAATAAATGAACAGCATAAAAATTAAAATATTATGGCTTGTAATACTGAGCCCGTTCATAACACTTTTTTTTATGATTCAACTGGCTATTTTCGGGTTTTTTGGGGAGCTTCCAACATTTGAACAACTAGAGAATCCAAGCAATAATTTAGCAACAGAAATTATTTCGGAGGATGGAGAAGTTCTTGGAAAATATTTTTTTGAAAATAGAAGCAAGGTAAGATTTCACGAGTTGCCACAAAACCTAATTGACGCGCTTCTAGCCACAGAAGATGTTAGGTTTCGAAGCCATTCAGGAATTGATTTTAGAGCGCTAATGAGAGCGTCTTATGGAGCCGTATTAGGAGCCAAAAACTCAGGGGGAGCAAGCACCATAACACAACAATTGGCAAAAATGTTGTTCACAGAAAAACCAAGTTCAGGAATAGAAAGAGTGTTGCAAAAAATGAAAGAGTGGATTATTTCTGCTCAGCTTGAAAAAAGATATACGAAGGATGAAATAATAACAATGTATTTAAATCGATTTGATTGGGTTAATAATGCTGTTGGGATTAAATCAGCTTCTAAAATTTATTTTAATAAAGAACCAAAGAGTTTAAGCGTTTCAGAATCAGCAATGCTAGTTGGCATGCTAAAGAATCCGGCATTGTATAATCCAAATCGAAGATTAGACCAGACAACAAATAGAAGAAATGTTGTGTTAAACCAAATGGAAAAGTATAACTTTATTTCTAAAGAAAAAAGAGATTCGTTAAAGCCACAAAAAATCAAGCTTAATTTTAGAAAAGAGAGTCACAATCAAGGGCTTGCGCCATACTTTAGAGAATATTTGCGTTCAGAACTAAAAAAATGGTGCTCGGATAATAAAAATCAGCAAGGAGAAAATTATAATCTATACACTGACGGATTAAAAGTATACACAACAATTAATTCAAAATTGCAAAGATTTGCAGAAGAAGCTGTTAGAGAACACATGTCTGAATTACAAAAAACATTTTATGAACATTGGAAGGGATACACAAACGCCCCGTTTCCAAAAGAATTTGAAAAAGAACAAATAGATGAAATAATTTTTCAAGCTGTTCGTCGCTCAGAGAGATATAAAAAATTAAAAAATGTTGGAAAAAGTGAAAAAGAGATAATAAAATCATTTAACAAAAAAGTGCCAATGACCTTATTTTCATGGGAAGGAGAGATAGATACTGTCTTAACACCAATTGATTCAATTAGATATAACAAGTATTTTATTCACACAGGAATGATGAGTATGGACCCCGAAACAGGACATGTAAAGGCATATGTTGGAGGAATTAATTATAAGCATTTTAAATATGATCATGTGGTCGTAGGAAAGAGGCAAGTAGGCTCAACATTTAAACCATTTTTATACTCATTAGCAATCCAGGAAGGTTATACTCCGTGCTTTGAAATACCAAATGTACCCGTTGTATTTGATAAAAAAAGATGGGGCTTAGAGAAGGATTGGGCCCCAAAAAATTCAGGAGATGAATTTAATGAGTTGTCTTTAACATTAAAGTTTGGCTTGGCAAACTCAATTAATTCAATCACGGCATATATAATGAAACAATTTGGGCCAGAAGCAGTAGTTGATCTTGCAAAAAAAATAGGAGTTAAATCAAAAATATTAGCAGTTCCATCGTTGTGCCTTGGGACGTTTGACCTTTCAGTGTATGAAATGGTTGGCGCGTACTCAACTTTTGTTAATAAAGGAGTTTGGATAGAGCCCATATTTGTAACGAAAATAGAAGATAAAAATGGTGTTGTATTAGAAGAGTTTATTCCAAAAACACAAGAAGCCATGAGCAAAGAAACGTCAGAAATTATGGTTAGGCTTTTACAAGGGGTTGTAGATGGGGTTTATAGTCCCCAAGTAGGGCAAAAAAAAGGAACAGGAGTAAGATTAAGATATAAGTATAACTTTAAAAGTGAAATTGGAGGAAAGACAGGAACTACGCAGAATCAATCAGACGGATGGTTTATTGGTATTACGCCTCAATTGGTTACAGGAGTATGGTCAGGTTGTGAAGACAGAAGTGCTCATTTTAGAGACATAAGGTATGGTCAAGGAGCCAATATGGCGCTACCAGTTTTTGCTGAATTTATGCAAAGAGTCTATGCAGATAGCCAAATCATAAAAAACCCAGCTAAAAAATTTGAAATATCTAAAGCTGTTGATTTAAAGTTAGATTGTGGAGAATCAATACAAAATTATATTAGTAATGATGAAGAATTTTAATTATGATAAATAAACAAGTAAACAATATAAAAGAAGCGGTTAAAGGAGTTAAAAGCGGAATGACAATTATGTTTGGTGGGTTTGGTCTCTGTGGAATTCCTGAAAACAGCATATTGCAATTTTCTAAAATGGAGATATTTCGTTTAACCTGTATATCAAACAATGCTGGAATTGACGATTTTGGATTAGGCTTGTTATTAAAAAGAAGGCAGATAAAAAAAATGATATCTTCATACGTCGGTGAAAATGCTGAGTTTGAAAAACAAATGTTAAGTGGAGAGCTAGAAGTAGACTTAATACCACAGGGTACTCTTGCAGAAAAGTGTAGAGCAGGAGGTGCGGGGATACCAGCCTTTTATACACCAGCGGGATATGGGACTGAGATACAGGAAGATAAAGAAGTAAGGATTTATAATGGAAAGCCCCACATTTTAGAGGAAGCACTTTCAGCAGATTTTGCTTTTGTAAAAGCATGGAAAGGAGACCCGGCAGGAAATTTAATTTTTAAAGGAACCGCAAGAAACTTTAACCCTGCAATGGCTATGGCGGGTAAAATAACGGTGGCAGAAGTAGAAGAAATGTTACCCGCAGGAGAGCTTCACCCAAATGAAGTACATTTGCCAGGAATTTTTGTGCAAAGAATTGTGTTGGGACAAAACTATGAAAAAAGAATAGAACAAAAAACAACAATTTAATATGGCAATAAGCAAAGAGCAAATAGCACAAAGAATAGCAAAAGAGCTCAAAAACAATACATATGTAAATTTAGGAATAGGCATTCCTACATTAGTAGCAAATTTTGTTCCAAAAGGAATAAATGTTGAGTTTCAATCAGAAAATGGTGTTTTAGGAATGGGACCGTTTCCAAAAGAAAATGAAATAGACCCAGACATGATTAATGCAGGAAAACAAACTATCACTACACTTCCCGGAGCAGCAATCTTTGATTCGGCATTATCTTTTGCTATGATTAGAGGAAAACATATTGGATTAACTGTTTTAGGAGCAATGGAAGTTTCCCAAAGTGGAGATATTGCGAATTGGAAAATTCCTGGCAAAATGGTTAAAGGAATGGGCGGCGCAATGGATCTTGTAGCGTCTGCTGATAATATTATTGTTGCCATGATGCACACTAACAAAAAAGGAAAAAGCAAACTTTTAAAAAAATGTAGTTTACCCATTACAGGAGTAAAGTGTGTTAAAAAAATAGTTACAAACCTAGCAGTAATTGATGTTACGCCACAGGGGTTTTTACTTTTAGAAAGGGCGCCTGGAGTTAGCGTAGAAGAAATCAAGTCAGCAACTCAAGGAAAATTAATTGTTAAAAGTCAAACTCCTGAGATGAACATATAAAACCTAATTAACATCTATGCCTTTTTCGCTTAGATTTTTTTTAATATCTTCTAGTTTTCCTTCAGGAATTGCGTCAATTAATTTCTTTGTGTATTGAGTTTTAGGGTGATTATAAATTTGATCAGCATCTCCCATTTCTTCAACCTTTCCATTTTGCATTACGACCATTCGATCACTCATATATTTAACAACAGAAAGATCATGAGAAATAAAAATGTATGTTAACCCAAATTCATCTTTTAATTCATTAAGTAAATTAAGAACTTGAGCTTGAACAGAAACATCAAGAGCGGAAACAGATTCATCACAAATAATAAACTTAGGGTTTACAGCTAGAGCTCGAGCAATACCAATTCTTTGCCTTTGTCCTCCAGAGAATTCGTGAGGATACCTATAAAAATGAGATGGGTCTAAACTCACCCTAGACAAAAGCTCTTCCACTCTAGCCTTGCGCTCTTCATCATTTTTTAAAATATTATGAACCTTCATAGGTTCCATTATTGCGTTTCCAATAGTCATTCTTGGATTCAATGAAGAATAGGGGTCTTGAAAAATGATTTGCACCTCTTTTCTAAAGTCGCGCAACTGTTTAGCATTCATTTTAGAGACATTTTTTTCATTATAAATCATGACTCCATCAGTGGGCTCTTCTAGTCGCATTATGGTTCTCCCAATAGTAGTTTTTCCGCAACCGGATTCTCCGACTAAACCTAAAGTTTCGCCAGGAAAAACATCAAAACTAACATTATTAACAGCTTTAACATAATCTGTTATGCCACCAAAAAAACCATTTCTAATAGGAAAAAAAGTTTTTAAGTTTTTAATTTTTAATATAGGCTTTTCAGAGAATATTTTTTTATGTTTATCTTGTCTTTCTTCTGATGAAATTTCCAAAGACTTTGTAAATTCAGAAACGCTAATATTATTGTCAACAATATTTCCATTTTTGTCAACCGTCATAAAATCACTGACGGTTGGTAAAAACTTGTATCTTTTATTTAATGGGGGACGGCATGCAAGCAGTCCTTTTGTATAGGGGTGAGAAGGATTAGTAAAAATATCCCATACATTTCCTTGTTCAACAATTTTACCCTTATACATTACTACAACCTTGTCCGCTAGCTCAGCAATCACCCCCAAATCATGAGTAATAAACATAATTCCCATGTCATGTTCTCTTTGTAGAGCTTGCATTAGCTCTAAAATAGTTTTTTGCACTGTAACATCCAATGCTGTTGTTGGTTCATCAGCGATTAAAACAGAAGGCTTACAAGACATAGCCATTGCAATCATAACTCTTTGCTTTTGTCCTCCTGAAATTTGATGAGGATAAGTAGAAAAAATTCGTTCCGGATCAGGCAATTCAACCTCTTTAAAAAGAGAAATTGCAAGTTTTTTAGCTTCTTTTTTATCAAGATTTTGGTGTAATATAATTGCTTCTGTAACCTGATCCCCACACGTAAAAACAGGATTTAACGATGTCATAGGCTCTTGAAAAATCATTGCAATATCATTTCCTCTATAAGAACGCATTTTTTGTTCAGAGATGTTTAGTAGATTTATTTTCGAATTGCCATCGTGATAAATAATATTCCCATTACTAATTTTTCCTGGCGGGGAAGGGATTAGTCTCATAGCTGATAGTGATGTGACGGATTTACCAGAACCAGACTCTCCAACAATACCAATTGTTTCTCCTTTGTTTAAGGTAAAGCTGACGTCGTTTACAGCTTTGACAACAGTCCCTTCAGTCTGGAATTCAGTGACTAGATTTTGAAATTCTAATAATTTATTTTTCATACTATAAAAGATAATGAGGTTAAAAATAAAACATCTTCTGTAAAACGCCACAAAAAATTTAATCTTTTCGTCAATTTAGTAATAAACAGATTAAAAAGCTAGTCTTTAGAGATCTTAAAGACTCGTATTAAATTACATTTTAATTTTTTTTTAACATCCTCTAGTTTTAATTGTTTTTCTAGTTCATTTTTAATAGAGGTGACTTTTTTATTGGAGATCCCACAAGGAATAATATTATTAAAATAATCTAAGTCGGTATTTACATTTAAAGCAAAACCATGCATTGTTACCCAGCGACTAGTCCTAACACCTAAAGCACAAATTTTTCTAGCATTTTTTTTTCCAGCATCAACCCAAACACCAGTTTCCCCTTTTGAGCGACCGCAAAAAATACCATATTCATTAAGGGTTAAAATTACAGCTTCTTCTAGTAAGCGTAAATATTTATGAATATCAGTGAAAAAATTATCTAGATCAAAAATTGGATAACCTACAATTTGCCCGGGACCGTGAAAAGTAATATCTCCACCTCTATTTATCTTATAAAAGTCTGCATTTTTTTTAAGTAGATCTTGTTTGCTGACAAGTAAGTTTTTTTCATCGCCACTTTTTCCAAGAGTATATACATTAGGGTGTTCGCAAAAAATAAAATAATTTTCAGTTTTTAACTGCTCTTCAGAGTTTCGGTTTAAAGACTTTGTCTTTAATATTTTTGCAAAAAGAACCTCTTGATAATCCCAACATTTTTTATAGTCTATTAATCCTAAATCTATAAACTCAACATTTTTGTTCATGATATTTTAGCAAGCTCTGCTTTTAAATAATTGATAACGTCAATTTCTATGGCGTCAACGTTGTTTAATACTGACAAATACCAACTAATCCAATCTCCTACATGTATTAAGTAAAGGCTTCTTTCTAACAAGCTATTCCCCTTACTTTGGACCTCTAGGATGTCTTTTGTATACTTGCGTAAGACTTTTTTGTTGATTTTAACGCGAATCTTGTTTCGGCTATCATCAATTTTGTTACTAAGAAACAATACAGCTAATTTTTCAGTGTTTTTTCTCCATCCTAAAAGTTCGTTATGGTTCATTTCTGGAACTACATGATGCCAACATAACATTTTAGAGTTTTCATTTATTTGTTGTCTAAGCCTTACAGCAACTCCTTCGAAACCGTCACAAACATAAATCACAGGCGTTTTTTCATATAATTTTTCAGCTATTTTTTTTGCGTCGGATTTAATGTTTTCTTGTTCCGCTGTTAAAGAAGCTACGCTAGATTTAAAATCAGAAATAAAAGAATCGTTAATTAAACCATAATTATATAAAACAAAAAATAATTCTGTAAAAGAATACCCAAACATAGCTCTAGGGGGGTGTCCTCCTGGAATTAAAATTAGATTGAAGTTGTTTTTTTCAGCAAAAGATTTAAGTTTTCCACCAGATGTAATCACACAAATTTCCGCATTTTTTAAAACACAATTTTCTAAACTAATAATAGTTTCTTCTGTGTTTCCAGAATAAGAGCAGGCTATTACAAGAGTGTTTTCATCAACACCTGCAGGAATAGAGTATCCTTTATTAATTCGTATCGCAATAGGCAGATCTTTGTATAGAATATCGCTCATAATACTTGCTCCAATACCAGAACCACCAAGGCCACAAATCAGGACACTTTTGATTTCTTTTTTAGGTTTTTTTAGAGATGTAGATAGTCCTATTTCAATAGCGTGCTCAATATGAGAACAGAAATCACTTATATAATCATTCATTTTCATTTTTAAGGAATTTAAGTTAAATCAAAAAGAACTCGAAAATACAAAATAATAGGATAATAGATTTTCTATCTTTGCAAAAAAAAGAGTAAAAATGTTTTCAGAACAAGAACAAATAAGAAGAGAGTCATTAAAAAAATTACGCGATTTAGGATATAACCCATATCCCCCAGAGAAGTTTGAAGTAAATAAAACATCTGTAGAGATAAAACAAAATTTTTCTGAAGGGTCTTCAATGGAAGTTGTCATAGCTGGAAGAATTATGAGCAGAAGGATAATGGGGAAGGCTTCGTTCATGGAAATACAGGACAAAGAGGGAAAAATACAGGTTTATCTAAATAGAGATGAAATTTGTAAAGGAGAAGACAAAACACTTTATAATATAGTTTTTAAAAAACTTTTAGACATAGGTGATATTGTTGGAATAATGGGTGATGTTTTTATTACAAAGGTTGGTGAAATTTCTGTTAAAGCTGAAGAATTAACAATCTTAACAAAATCGTTAAAACCGTTGCCTTTACCAAAAAAAGACTCGGAAGGAAGAGTTTATGACGCTTTTACAGATCCAGAAAAACGTTATAGACAAAGATACGTTGATTTAATAGTAAACCCAGGTGTTAAGGACGTCTTTATTAAAAGAACAAAGCTCACAAACTCTATGAGGCAGTATTTAAACGAAAAGGGTTATTTAGAAGTAGAAACACCTATTTTACAACCGCTTTA
>MDSV01180080.1_pt1 | contig 24196 bp, 21 predicted proteins | sample 810851 | NCBI WGS metagenome assembly MDSV01 (sample SAMN05326640, study PRJNA326480) | marine metagenome | isolation source: seawater | place: Atlantic Ocean: North East | collected 2012 | reverse complement strand
ATTCCATCTATACCCGCTTCCGTACCTAGTTTCAATTGCTGAAAACTTTTCGTCTATTTTTTTAAACTTTTTTCTTATTCTTTTAACGTGACTATCAATAGTTCTGTCTTCTATTTCGGCATTTTCTTTGTATGCAATGTCCATCAAATGAGCTCTTTCTTTTATTACTCCTGGTCTTTTAGCTAATTCTTTTACAATTAAAAATTCTGTTGTAGTCAATTTATCTGGCAAAGCTTTTCCATCCCACTCACATTCTAATTGAGAAGAGTCTAATTTTAATTTTCCATGACTTATAATATTCTTGGTGTCATCTATAACATTATTCTTCTTTCTTAGTTGAACTCTTATTCTCTCAATTAAAACTTTTGTAGAAAATCCACCAGATTTTTTTACAAAATCATCAGCGCCTAGTTTAAGTCCTAGCAATTCATCCACTTCCTCATCTTTTGAGGTTAAAAAGATAATAGGTATTGACATTTTTTTTCTTAACTTTTTAAGAAGTTCTTCTCCATCCATTCTTGGCATTTTAATATCGAGGACTGCTAAATCTGGAGGATTCCTTGTCAATCCTATTAAAGCTGACTCTCCATCTATATAAGTCTGAACTTTGAATCCTTCTCTTTCAAGAGCAATACTGATGCCAGTTAAAATGTTTCTATCATCATCTACTAGTGCTATTGTTTGTGCCATACAGTTATTTTCATAATTTTATTGTCAAAATTTAGGCGTTAATGAGCCTCACCCCAATTTTCTCCAGAATTTACATTTACTTCCAAAGGTATCGAAAACATATGATGTTCAGAGCTTGAAACTGAAACCATAGAGTCCTTGATAATCTTTTTTACAAATTCCTCCTCTTTTTTTGAACATTCAAAAATTAATTCATCATGAATTTGAAGTAACATTTTTGCTTTTTGATTTTTTTTCAAAATTTTATCTATTTTAATCATAGCTAGTCTAATTATATCTGCAGCAGACCCTTGGATTGGTGCATTAATAGCTGCTCTTTCTTGAAAACTTCTTACACTAAAATTTTTATCATTTATTCCTCTGAGATGAATTCTTCTTCCAAAAATATTACTTACGTAACCCTGTTTTCTGCAAGTATTAACAGTTCTTTGCATGTAATCTTTAATTTCAGGAAACTTTTTAAAATATGAATTAATAAAACTCAATGCTTCTTCATTAGAAACTGATATTTGTTTTGCTAGACCATATTGTGTTATGCCATATATTATCCCAAAATTTATTGCTTTTGCTTTACGTCTATAATTATCAGTAACTTTATTGATTGGAACACCAAATACTTGGCTAGCTGTTAGCGCGTGGATGTCTTGCTTGTTTTTAAAAGCTTTTTTTAACTCTTTTACATCTGCCATATCAGCAAGAATTCTCATTTCAATTTGATTGTAGTCAGCAGAAATTAAAATATTGTTTTTTTCAGCAATGAATGCTTTTCTTATTTCTTTACCATCTTCGGTTTTTATGGGAATATTCTGCAAATTTGGATCGCTTGAAGCCAACCTTCCAGTATTTGTCGCTGCTAATAAAAAAGAAGTATGAACTCTTTTTGTTTTTTTATTTATATGCTCTTGTAAAGCATCTGTGTAAGTACTTTTAAGCTTAGAAACTTGTCTCCATTCTAAAATTAAACTAGGAAATTTATGCCCATTATTAGCTAGATCTTCTAGTATTTTGGCATTAGTTGCTAAACTACCTTTCTTGGTTTTTTTAAGTTTTGCAATTTTTAATTCATTATAAATAATTTCACCTAGTTGTTTAGGAGAACCTATATTAAATTCTTTACCAGAAATTTTATAAATTTCTCTCTCTATATTTACTAGTCTGTCTCGAAATTTTTTTGATAAAACTTTAAGATAATTATCATCAACTTTTATACCATGTGTTTCTAACTTTGATAATATTTCGATCATCGGTTTTTCAAAAACTTCATAAATCTTATCTAATTTTTCATCTGAAACCCTTTCTGAAAGAATTTTATACAATCTTAAAGTGACGTCCGCATCTTCAGATGCATATTCTGTAGCGGACTTAAGATCTACATCAGAAAAATTTAATTGCTTTTTGCCTGTACCAACTAATTCCTTATATGAGATAGTCTTATGTCCTAGATGAATTTCAGACAATGTATCCATGTTATGTCTATTATTACCGGCATCCAAAGTATAAGATAATAACATTGTGTCTTCCATGGGATTAAGCTCTATATTGTAATTTTTCAAAATTATATAATCGTATTTTATATTTTGACCAACCTTTTTGATACTTGGATCCTCAAGAATTGTTTTAAGTTTTTTTAAAGCCAAGTCAATTCCAACACCCTTTACGTTCTTATGCATAACAGGGATGTAATAAGAATTATTTGAATCATAACTAATTGAAATTCCAATTAATTCAGCTTCTAAAGGATTAAGAGATGACGTTTCAGTATCAATAGCAATTACTGATTTTTCATTTAACTCTTTTATTAATTCATTTAATTCTTTCTCTTTAAGAATGCTTTTATATGATTTTGTATTTATTTTAGAAATTTGTTTATTTGATACTTTTATATTAGTTTCTTTTTTTCCTGTTTCACCATAAAAGCTTATAGCTTGACTTAATAACCTATTGAATTCCATTTCTCTAAGAAATTCATAAAGTTTATCTTTGTTGATATCTTTTATTAAAAATTCATTTGGATCACTTTTCACAGGAACATCGTCTTTTAATGTAACAAGTTGTTTACTTAATAATGCCTTATCTTTGTTTGCTAAAAGTGTTTCTCTTCTTTTATTTTGAGGTATTTCTGAAGCTTTATTTAATAGAGTTTCAAGATTTTTATATTTATTAATTAGCTCAGCTGCTGTTTTAATGCCTATGCCAGGAACACCTGGTACATTGTCAGATGAATCGCCAGCAAGAGACTGAACATCAATAACTTGATTGGGTTTTACACCAAATTTTTCTAAAACTTCTTTTTCTCCTATTACTTTGCTTTTCATTGGATCGAATAATCTAATTTTGTTTGAAACTAATTGCATTAAGTCTTTATCAGAAGAAATTACAGTTACTTTTCCTCCTGCTTCTTTAATTTTTTTCGAATAAGTAGCTATTAAATCGTCTGCTTCGTAATTTAATAATTCAATAGAAGGTAAATTAAAAGCTTCAACTGATTTTCTTATATATTCAAATTGAGGAACAAGATCTTCAGGCGCTTCAGTTCTATTTGCTTTGTACTCTTTATAAATATCATTTCTAAAATTTTTTCTAGCAGAGTCAAAGATTACTGCGAAATGAGTTGGTTTATTAACCGAGTCATCCGATCTAACATCCTCGAGAAGTTTAAAGAGCATCGAACAAAATCCACTGACAGCTCCAGTAGGCAATCCATCACTTTTCCTAGAGAGAGGAGGTAGTGCATAATATGCACGAAAAATATAACCAGATCCATCTACCAAATAATAATGATCTGTTTTTTTTATTGAACTCATATATATATAATACATTAATTTTTAATCTAAATTTAATCAAACTATGAGTAAATTCGCTTTAACTGTTGAAAATCTTACAAAGATTTATGCTGACAATAAAAATAAAAAAGAGATTAAAGCACTTAACGATTTGAATTTACAAGTAAAGCAAGGTGAAATTTTTGGTCTGCTTGGACCTAATGGAGCTGGCAAAACAACTTTTTTAAGTATATTGGGTGGCACAGTTTCAAAAACAAAAGGCAAAGTAAATGTATGGGGTTTTGACCTTGATAAAAACCCTCGCCAAGTCAAAGCATCAATTGGGATTGTTCCGCAAGAAGTTAATTTAGATGCTTTTTTTAGTCCAAAAAAATTACTTGAACTTCAGGCTGGTCTATATGGAATTACAAAAAAAGATAGAATAACTGAATTAGTCTTAAAAATGGTTGCTTTAGAAAATAAAGCTGATGCTTATTCTAGAAGTCTTTCAGGTGGTATGAAAAGAAGATTGTTAATTGCAAAAGCCATGGTTCATCAGCCAGCTGTTTTAATTTTAGATGAACCAACAGCAGGAGTGGATGTTGAGCTAAGAAATAATCTTTGGAACAATGTGAAAGAATTAAACAAAGAAGGAGTAACAATTATTTTAACCACCCATTATTTATTTGAAGCTCAAGAGATGTGTGATCGTATAGCAATAATTAACGAAGGTAATTTAGTTGCACTAGATACTACTGAAAAACTTTTAGAGCAAATACAAACCAAAAAAATAAATTTTAAGGTTAAAAATATTAGTCGTAATAAAGAACTAAAAATGAATCAGGTGAAATTCGAAATTAATTCTGAAGACTATATTTCAGTTACATATGAAAAAAATTCAATTAGTTTTGACGAAATAGTCAAATATTTAACCCAAAATGATATAAAAATACTTGATATTATTACAGAACAAGGTGATTTAGAAGATGTATTTGTTCAGTTAACAAAAAGGTAGATTTAAATTTTAAAAAAGATAATAATAGATTTATGCAACTAGTTAAAAATATTACTCAATCAAAATTAATTAAAAACTTATTTATTATATTCGTAGGATCAATAATTCTCGCAATATCTTCTAAAATTAAAATTCCTTTTTATCCAGTTCCTATGACTATGCAAACTTTAGTTGTTTTAGCAATTGGTATTGGATTTGGGTGGAAAATGGGATTAGCATGCATATCATTATATTTACTTGAGGGGATATTAGGTTTACCAGTATTTTCAGGTACACCTGAAAAGGGTGTGGGACTTGCTTATTTTATTGGCCCTACAATGGGATATTTGATTGGATTTTTAATAACTGTTTATTTTGCTGGCAGGTTTAATTATTCTAAAAATTTATTACACAATTTTTTAAAACTTACTTTTGCAACAAGTTTTATCTATCTATTTGGAATGCTATGGTTAGGAAATCTCCTCGGTTGGAATAAGCCAATATTTGAGTTAGGAGCTCAGCCTTTCCTTTTAGCTGAATTATTTAAAATACTTTTAGCAACTTTTGCTGTTAACCAAATTAAGAAAATTAGAAATATATTTTAATTTATCTTGGGGATCTTTTAGAAAGTATCCTTTGTAATGTTCTTCGATGCATTTTTAGTCTCCTAGCGGTTTCTGACACATTTCGATTGCATAATTCAAAAACTCTATGAATATGCTCCCATTTAACCCTGTCAGCAGACATAGGATTTTCTGGTGGTTTTGCCTTTGATTCGGGGGCTGCCAATAAAGCTGCTTCTACATCATCCGCATCCACAGGTTTAGCCATATAATCTATGGCTCCGGCTTTTACAGCAGCTACAGCGGTCGGTAAATTCCCGTATCCCGTTAACATTACTATTCTTGAATCTTTTTTGTGCTTATGTAGCTCTTTAATAACATCAAGCCCATTTCCATCCTCTAGCCTTAAGTCTATTAAAGCAAAGCTTGGAGGGCTGTTTTTAACGAATTGTAGTCCCTCAGAGACTGTTTTCACCTCTTTTACCTTAAAACCTTTCTTTTCCATAGCTCTAGCGAGCCTTCCTCGAAGAGGATCGTCATCATCTAGAATAAGTAAAGACTTATCCGTAAATTCTGCCAGATTTAGTTGTTCAGCATAATCTTTTTGTGCTCTCATATACTTCGACATATAGACATCTTTTTTCCAATTTCAACTGGCAAATACAACATTTTTTTCTTTACATAATATGTAAAAAACCTTAAATGCGTTTAGAGAGGTTTTTTTTACTAAAATTTTTTAAAAACCTATTGTGTAAATTAAAGAGGAACACATGAAATGCGAAAATTTAAAGACGTTAACGAACTAGTTAATGCGCTAAAACCGGATTACCCCGTATACTGCATACGGCCAGATTCCATAAAAAAATCAACAAAATTTTTTAAGGAAAATTTTCCTGGTAAAGTTCTTTATGCAGTTAAGACCAACCCCAACGAAAAAGTTTTAAAGCAAATTATTTCCAATGGAATAGAAGATTTTGATGTGGCATCTTTAAATGAAATTAAATTAATTAAAAAAATTAAGTCAGACGCTAATTTATATTTTATGCATACAGTTAAGAGTAAAGAAAGCATTTCCTCTGCTTATTTTAATTATGGAGTTAAAAATTTTGCTTTGGATAATAAGGATGAATTAAGAAAAATTTTAGAGTCAACCAATCATGCAAAAGATTTAAATTTATTTGTAAGAATAGCCATCTCTAATGAACACGCTGAGATCGACTTATCTAGAAAATTTGGAGCGATGCCTTCAGAAGCATTAGGCCTTGTAAGACTGTGTAAAGAAAATGCAAAAAAATTAGGAATAAGTTTTCATGTTGGCTCCCAATGTATGCATAAAATTTCATACTCAAAAGGTATCCGAGAGATAAGAAGTATTATTAAGAAAACTAAAATTATACCTGATATTATAAATGTTGGAGGTGGTTTTCCTTCTATTTATCCAGATTTAAATCCTGAACCAATTAATAATTATCTTAAAGAAATAAAAAAATCACTAAAAGATTTAAATCTACCTGAATTACCTGAGATAATATGTGAACCAGGAAGAGCACTGGTCGCAGAAAGTGGTTCAACTATAGTTAAAGTGATCTTAAGAAAAAAACAAAATCTTTATATTAACGATGGAACTTATGGTTCTTTATTTGACGCAGGTGTACCAAATTTTGTTTTACCAACTAAAATGATAACTGCAGGGCGCATTCATTCAAAAAAACTTACAGCTTTTAGTTTTTTTGGTCCAACTTGCGACAGTTTAGATTATATGAAAGGTCCATTTTTATTACCAAACAATATAAAAGAAGGTGATTATATTGAATTAGGTCAATTAGGAGCCTATGGAATTACTTTCAGAACCAACTTTAATGGTTTTTATTCAGATGAAATCTTTGAATTAAATGACAAACCCATAATGTCTTTATATGATGGCGCAAGTAAAGTTAGTTACTTGGTTGCATAATGACAAAAAAAAATAGTCCAAATATTGGGCACAATAAAAAATCTTTTTTAAATACTCCTATAGAGCATATAGATATCACTTCTTTTGACTCTAGAAAAATAATTGAAGGAATGAGTAAAATGTCATTTACATCTAGAGACACTGCTAATGCTGCAAAGATATATAATGAAATGCTATCAGACGATAAGTGCTCAATATTTTTAACAATTGCAGGCTCCACCTCAGCTGGAGGATGTATGAAACTCTACTCAGATTTAATCAAATACAATATGGTAGATGCTATAGTTGCTACAGGTGCTTCTGTAATTGATATGGATTTTTTTGAGGCTCTTGGATTTAAACACTACAAAGGATCTCAATTCCAAGATGATACTGAACTAAGAAAAAATTATATTGATAGAATTTATGATACATATATTGATGAAGAAGAGCTTCAAGCTTGTGATCAAGCTATATGTGATGTAGCTAATTCTTTAGAGCCCAAAGCATATACATCAAGAGAGTTTATAAAAGAACTGGGTAAATTTTTAAAGAAAAATGCAAAAAAAAAAGGATCACTAATTGAATCAGCATTCGATAATAATGTTCCTATTTTTTGTCCAGCATTTACAGATAGTTCTGCTGGCTTCGGTTTAGTAATGCATCAAGAACAAAATCCGGATAAGCATATAACTATAGACTCTATTAGAGAAATGAGAGAACTTACCGAAATTAAGATCAAATCGAAACAATCTGGTTTACTAATGGTTGGTGGAGGTGTTCCAAAAAATTTTATACAAGATACAGTAGTTTGTGCTGAACTTCTCGGCAAACAAGTTGATATGCATAAATATGCAATTCAAATAACAGTTGCTGATACAAGAGATGGTGCTTGTAGTAGTTCTACCTTAAAAGAAGCCAGCTCATGGGGGAAAGTGGATATAACAAAAGAGCAAATGGTATTTGCTGAAGCAACGAGTGTTTTGCCTTTAATTGTCAGTGACGCATACCATAGACAAAATTGGAAAAATAGAAGTAAAAGAAATTTCCAAAAAATATTTAAATAAGATGGGAAAAACAAGAGTAGCTCTGATACAGATGAAAATGTCGTCTGAAAAAAAGAAAAATATTTCTAACGCGATATCAAAAATATATAAAGCCAAGAGAAAGGGTGCAAATATAATTTGTTTACCCGAATTATTTTTAACAAAATATTTTTGTCAGTCAGAGAAACATTCAAATTTTAATTTTGCGGAAAAAATTCCTGGACCAACAACAGAGGTTTTTTCCTTGATAGCTAAAAAATTAAAAATAATTCTACTTTTATCTTTGTTTGAAAAAAGAACCTCGGGTATTTACCATAATACCTGTGTGATAATAGATGAAAGAGGAAAAATAAAAGGTAAGTATAGAAAAATGCATATACCAGATGATCCTCAATATTATGAAAAATTTTATTTTACACCAGGTGACCTTGGTTTTAAATCTTTTAAAACTTCAAAAGGTAACTTAGGAACTTTAATTTGCTGGGATCAATGGTTTCCAGAAGCAGCAAGATTAACTGCTTTAAAGGGTGCAGAAATACTTTTTTATCCTACTGCTATAGGTTGGCACCCAAAAGAGAAGAAAAAATTTGGGCAGACTCAATTAAATTCCTGGTTGTCAGTTCAACGTTCCCATGCGATAGCAAATGGTATTTATGTAGCTGCAATTAATAGAGTGGGTGTAGAAAAACAAGGATCAAAAAAATTAGATTTTTGGGGCAATAGCGTAATATTTGATCCAAGTGGAAATATTGTTAAAAAGGCAAGTTTAAATGAGCAAATTCTTGTTTGCGATATAGATTTTAAAAAGATAGAAAATGTAAGAAGACATTGGCCTTTTTTTAGAGATAGAAGGATAGATTCTTATAAAGGTATATTGAAGAATCCTCAGGATGCCTGATAGTTTAAAAGATTTTAATTTCAAGATGCCAGCAGAGTGGGAAAAGCAAAAATCCACTTGGATAGCATGGCCCCATAATGAAAAAGATTGGCCTAATAAATTTCAATTTATTCCTTTTGTATTTTGTGAGATTATTTCTCACATTTCAAAATATCAAAAAGTAAATATTCTTATTGAAAGAGAAAAAATAAAAAAAAAAATAGCTCTTTTTTTAAAGAAATATTCAGTAAACACTAAAAATATTGCCTATATAGTTTGTAAGACAAATAGGGCTTGGCTAAGGGATTCCTTTCCAATTTTTGTAAAAAATGAAAATAATAAAAAAATTTTAATAGATTGGAGTTTTAATGGATGGGCGAAATACAAAAATTTTAATTATGACAATAAGATATGCTCTAAGATTAAAAGATTACTAAGATTAAGATCTGTATCTCCAATTTTAAGAAATAAAAGAATTATTCTAGAAGGTGGATCCATAGATGTTAATGGTAGTGGAATTCTTCTAACAACTCGCGAATGTTTACTAAGCAATATACAAGCTCGAAATCCTAGCATGAAAAGAAAAGAATATGAATATACATTTAAAAAATTTTTAGGAATAAAGAAAGTCGTTTGGCTTAACAAAGGAATTGCCGGCGATGATACCCACGGGCATATAGATGATATAGCAAGGTTTGTCAGTGAAAAAAAAATCTTTTTAGCTTATGAGAACGATAAAAAAGATATAAATTACAAGCCCTTGAAGGAAAATTATCAAATAATCAAAAAAACAATGAAAGAAAAAGTAGTTAAAATTATTAAAATTCCTATGCCTAAAGCTAAATATATTGATGGAGTAAGAGTACCAGCTACTTATTTAAATTTTTATATTGCTAATAAAGTAGTTTTAGTACCTATTTTTAATGACAACAAAGACAAAATTGTGATTAAAATCTTCAAAAAACACTTTAAAAATAGAAAAATTATTCCAATAGATTGTTCTTTTTTAATTTGGGGATTTGGAGCAATACACTGTATGACACAGCAAGAGCCTAATTAATTAAATCCTTATTTTCCCAAACAATTTTAACTGAAGCACCTTTTTCTTTTTTATTATTATTAAAGAAAGAAAGCTTTGCTCCACGTCTTTCTAAAAGAGTTTTACCTAAAAACGTACCCAATCCTGTTCCTGCGTTATCATTGATTTTATTAGATTTAGATCTTATGTAAGGCTCTCCTAATATTTCTATTACATCTAATGGAAACCCTGGCCCATTATCTTCTATCAATATTACAATATTTTTTTTGTTACTTGTCAATATTATTTCAACTTCGTTTTTAGAAAACTTTACAGCATTACCTATAAAGTTTCTTAAACCATAAATAATTTCTGGAGATCTTTGAATATAAATTTTATTTTTGTCATCATCTAAATTTAAATAAATATTTTTTGAAGAGGTTTCTTTGAATGAAGAAATTATCTCTTGTAACAAGTCTTCTAATCTAGTCTTATTAAAGAATTCATCTTCCTTAATTTGTTTTTTTGAAATTTTTTTTAATATTTCCCCACATCTTTTAGTCTGACTTATCAACAGTTCAATATCTTTTGAATGCTCACTGTTACCTAATTCTTTTTTAAGCTCTGATGCCACAACATTTATAGTAGCTAAAGGAGTGCCTAAAGAATGAGCAGCTGCTGCAGCTTGACCTCCTAGCGACTCTAATTCATATTCTTTGGCAATAACTTGTTGTACTTTATTTACTGCTTCAGATCTACGCTTACTTGCTCCTGAAAATCTTATACCGAAATAGCATAAAAAAATTAAGCCAATGATTATTGCTATAAAATATCCTACTAAGTATAACTTTGGAAAAGTTATTGAGTCATCATGTAGTCCGGGTAGAGGATGATGAAAAATAGTTAGTGAAAACAAAAAAATTATCGTTAAGAATCCTAATATAATAGTTGTTCCCATACTTAAAAAAGTTGAAGAAACAATGGCCGGTATAATCATCAAAATAGAAAATGGGTTAGATATTCCTCCGGTCATGTATAATAAAAGAGTTAATTGAATTAAATCGTAAAATAAAAATATACCAGCATAAAAGTCTTTTAGTTGAATGGACTTAATATGAAATTGCAAATATAAATTTGTTAATAGGCCTATAAAAATTACTGAATGAGCAAATACAATGGGAAAATCTAAGCCTAAATAAAAATATACCAGGTTTATAGCAACAAGCTGGCCCATAATAGCAAGCCATCTTAAAATTATTAGGGTTTTTCTATCTAGATTAAGATTTTCTCCTACCCTGAATATAGTGGAAAAATTCATTTTTCTTATTAAATATCAAGATTTACAACATCTAAAGCTCTGCTAGTAATAAACTCTTTTCTCGGTGCTACCTCGTCTCCCATGAGAATTTCGATCATTTTTTGGTCTTCTTTTGATTTTTCTTTTGTTCCTTTAGTATATTGGACTCTTAACATAGTACGATTTTCCGGATTCAGAGTTGTTTCCCATAACTCTTCAGGGTTCATTTCACCCAAACCTTTAAACCTTTGTATAGAAAGTTTATCTTTTTGATCTTGCAAAAACTTGTTGTATTCTGAAGATCCCTTTTTAATCTTATTATCGTTTTTTCCTAAAACTTTTAATATATAATCTTCTAAAGCTTTTTCATTTTTTATATAAACACTTTTGTTAGCTTTTGTGACTTTAAATAATGGAGGTTGTGCTAAATAAATGTGTCCATTTTCGATTAATTGATTAAAAGGAAAGTTATTAAAGAAGGTAAGTAATAAAGTTCTTATGTGCGATCCATCTACATCTGCATCTGTCATGATAACAATTTTTTCATATCTTAAATTTTCAATATTAAAATCTTTAGAACCTGTCCCCAGGGCATTTATTAAAGTTACTATTTCGTTTGATGACATCATTTTGGATAAAGCTTTCGTGGAATAATCCTCTCCATTAGATTTACCATTAACATATGTATTCAGAATTTTTCCTCTTAATGGTAACACTGCTTGATATTCTCTTACTCTTCCTTGTTTTGCAGACCCTCCAGCAGAGTCTCCCTCAACAATGAATAATTCCGTTCCCTCTTTTTTTTGTATTTGACAATCTGCTAATTTACCTGGTAACCCAGACAGTTCGAAAGTTCCTTTTCTTCTTACACTATCTCTAGCTTTTCTAGCTACGTCTCTGGCCATTGCGGCTTGAGTAATCTTTTCCAAAACAACTTTTGCAACTGAAGGATTTTGATCAAACCAAGTTGAAACCTTGTCGCTGATAATGCTTTCAACTATAAGTCTTATTTCAGATGAGACCAATTTATCTTTGGTTTGAGAAGAAAATTTAGGGTCAGCCATTTTGATTGATAGAACTGCTGTGAGCCCTTCCTTTATGTCTTCTCCAGAAAGTGTAACTTTGTTTTTTTTTGAATTTCTTTCGTTTAAGTACTTATTTATAACTCTTGTTAGAGCACTTCTAAAGCCCAATAAATGGGTACCTCCATCTTTTTGAGGAACATTATTAGTAAAAGGTAGAACATCTTCAGAATATCCAGCGTTCCATTCAAACGAACATTCAACTACAACATTGTTTTTCGCTGATGTTACATATACAGGTTTTTTAAATACTTCTTTTTCATTCTTATTCACTAAGATTGGTTTTTTATTATTAATATATTTTACAAATTCAACGATACCACCATCGTACTTATGCTTAAATTCCTTTTCTTTTTTTGTCGTTTTATCCAATAAAGTTATACAAACCCCTTTATTCAGAAATGCTAGTTCTCTAATTCTTTTTTCTAAAATTGTGGAGTTAAACTTTATTGAAGAAAAAACTTCTTTAGAAGGTAAAAAATTTATCTTGGTTCCTTTTTTTTTTGTCTTACCTACTTGCTTTAAAGTCTTTTGAGTATTGCCGTTTTGAAAAGTAATTAAATACTCTTTTCCATCTCTGTATATACTTAATTCCAGTTTTTCTGATAATGCGTTAACCACTGAAACTCCTACACCATGTAATCCTCCTGAAACTTTATAAGAGTCATGGTCAAATTTTCCACCTGCATGAAGCTGTGTCATTATAACTTCAGCTGCAGACATTTTTTCACTTTTATGGATATCAACAGGAATCCCTCTACCATCATCCTCAACAGTAATTGTATTGTCATTATTCATGATAACTGTAATATTTTTACAATACCCTGCTAAAGCCTCATCTATTGCATTATCCATCACTTCAAATACCATATGATGAAGCCCGGACCCGTCATCAGTGTCTCCAATATACATTCCAGGTCTTTTTCTTACGGCATCTAAGCCTTTAAGAACTTTAATGGAGTCCGCACTATATGATTGAGTATTTAAAGCTGAATTTTTTGACATTATTTTTATTTAGACGATTAAGTATATCATTATTTTAGATCAATATAAAATGGGTCGGTCATAGTATTGCTTAGAATTATTAATTACCAATGTCTTTAAGCCTAAAAAAAAAAAATATTCTAATTTTGAATATATTTAGATTTTCATAGGCATAATTACGTAATAACTATTTATATCAGAAACATCTTCAATTAAAACAGGGGAAACCGAGTCTTTAAAATTCATTTTTAAGTTCTTATCTTCTATCTCTGACGCGATATCAATTAAATATTTCGAATTAAAACTTATATTTAAATTTTCTGAATTAAAATTGGCTTTTATAACCTCGTTTCCTTCCCCAGAATTAGCACTATTTACAGATAGTTGTACATTTTCTTTGTTGATATTAAGTTTTAAACCCTCTTTTCTATCTAAAGAAACGCTAGCTACTCTCTCAATTGAATTAATAAAGTCTTTTGATGGTACAATTAAAGATTTATCATTTTTTTCAGGCACAACTTTTTTATAATCAGGAAATTTACCATCTATAACTTTAGAAATAAGTTTCATTTTTCCTAAGGTAAACTTAATTTTATTTTCACTCGTCTGCATAGACAGCTTTTCGTTAGTCTCGGCTAGTAAAGAGCATAGTTGAAAAACAGTTTTTCTCGGCAAAATGAGAGACGAAAAATTATTAATATTTGATATTTCTATGCTACTTGAAGATAATCTATGACTGTCAGTGGCTACACCAGTTAAAAAGTCTCTTCCATTAGACTCTGTCAGGTGTAAAAAAACACCGTTTAGATAGTGTCTAGTATCATCATTAGAAATAGATATCTTTGTTTTATTCAATAATTTTAAAAATTTATTATTATTTAATGACATTTCTGAACCTTCAAATTCATCAGTAAAAGACGGAAAATTGTCAGGTGGTAGACATAATAAATTAAAGTCCGATTTTTCACTTTTTAAACTCAATTTGTTTTCTGACTTCAATTCAAAATTTAGTTCAGAATTTGAGGATATCTTCCTTAATATATCATAAAGTATAGCTGCTGACGTAGTTGTACTTCCTTCTTTTAAAATTTTTACTTCATGTATTTCATCATAAAAAATTATATCTAGGTCCGTAGCTACAATAGATAAAATATTGTTTTTTAATTGTAATAAAACATTTGAAAGAATCGGAAGAGTATTTTTTTTTTCAACGATGCCTTGGACAAAATTTAAAGATTTAAGTAAATTATCTCTTTTAACAATAAATTGCATTTCTTATTCTACTCTAGCAAAAGACTTTTTATTTGATTTATATTTTTTTTCATTTCATCATCTTGTTCTGAAAGTCTTGTAATTGTTTTAACTGCATGTATTACAGTAGTATGATCTCTATTGGCAAATCTTCTTCCAATTTCTGGTAGTGATCTAGTTGTCATTTTTTTAGCTATATACATAGCTATTTGTCTTGGTCTAGCTAATGGCCTAGATCGTCTTTGAGAAAGCATATCACTTAAAGGTATATTGAAATAATTAGAAACAACATTTTGAATTTTATCAACTGTTATTACTTTAATCTGACTAAAAACATCTTTTAAAATATTTTTGCAGTCGCTTGTGGTCAAAACTTTATTATGCACCCTGGTAAAAGCTACAACTCTATTTAATATACCTATTAGTTCTCTAATATTCGTTTTACTTTCATTTGCTATATAATTAATAACTTCATCACTTAAATCTATATTTTCCTTAAATTGATTTTTTATCTCTTGAATTTTATTCTTTATAATCTTTATCTTCAGTTCTAAATCCGGAGCTTCAATATCAACTACTAATCCTCCCGCAAGTCTGGATTTAATTCTTTCTTGAATCCTGTCTAATTTCATCGGGTTTCTGTCTGCTGATATGATTATTTGAGATCCTTTATCCATTAAACTATTAAAAGTATGGAAAAATTCCTCCTGTAAACTTTCTTTACCCCTTAAAAATTGAATATCATCAATAATAAAAACAGAAGATTTTCTAAAAAAATCTTTGAAATTTACCATATCATTTTTTTTAATTGATTTTATAAAATGATACATAAAACGCTCTGCTGAAATAAACATAACATTGTTTTCTGATTGTAGATTTAAACCTATTGCGTTCAACAAATGAGTTTTTCCTAGACCAACTCCTCCACATATATATAATGGATTATACCTCGAAAGGTGCTCACAAACCTTTTTAGAATAAGACAATGCAATTTCATTGCTCTTTCCTTGGATGAAATTATCAAAATTTAAGCTAGAGTTTAACCTGTTATAATTTAATATTGAGTCTTTAATTTCAGTAATTTTGTTTAATTCATCTATTTTAACTATTTCTGAATTGCCTTTACTTTCTTCAACTATTTTGAATTCAATTCTGTTTAAACTTAATTTGAAAGTTTTAATCTGCTCTAAGATTTTATCTAAATACCTTGATACTATCCAATCCCTAAAAAACCTTGTAGGAACACTTAAAATTAAATAATCATTATATTCTTTAACTAAAGAAATTTTTTGCAACCAACTTTTAAATATTTCGCTTCCAAAGGTTTTTTCAAAAGATCTTTGAACTTCATCCCAGTTTAACGTTTTTTCTTCTTCTGAAATATAAACGTTTTTTTTTTTAATATTATTTTTATCCATGTAATTAATTTTATAAAGAGTTTCCTTTAAACTATTTTTGGGAATTTATTGCAACTAGCCATAGGTTGTAATGAAAAAAAAAATTAAATAGGTTGTATAGTAATCGCTGTAATAGAAATTTAAATTTACAACTTAATAAAGAACTTTAAAAAAAATTTTCAAAAACAAAATGTAGATCTTAACTTGTAAATTTCTCTAATTATTGAAATTTTAACTATTTTTAGATCTTTTTAGACATTCTTGAAATTTTTCTAGATGCCGTTCGTTTACTTACAGCTCCAGATTTAGCAACCTGCATTAGAATTGATTGAAATTCTGAAAAATATTTTTTTGCTTCGGGTTTTTTTTTTGATTTCAACAATTGCTCCATCTTTTTAATGGCGTTTTTATACTTGCTTTTTCTAATTCTATTGGTGGTGGTCTGCTTTTTAACTCTTCTTACTCTTCTAATTGCTGATTTTGTGTTTGGCATAATATTTTAAACTATATATATCTCGCTATAATCACGGTCAACTTTATTATTTTTGGCATTTAGGGCAAAAAAAACTCGATCGACCTGATATAGCAATTTTTTTAATTACACCGTTACAATCAGTGTTAGAACATTTTATATCTTTTTTTCCATAGACATTAAAATGTTGTTGAAACTTTCCTAATTTTCCAGCGCTATTAGAGAAATCTTTGATTGACGAGCCTCCAAAAATTATTGCTTTTTTAAGGATTTTCTTAATGTAGTGAATAATACGTTTAATTTCCAAATCATTTAATTTACTTACATTCCTGCTAGGTTTAACTTTACTTTTATAAAGTACTTCATTTACATAAATATTACCTAATCCAGAAATAAACCTTTGGTCCATTAATAAATCTTTAATTGTTCTTTTTTTTCTAATTAAAAAATTTTTAAAGTACCTAAAATTTAATTTCTTGCTAAGGGGTTCAGGACCCAAGTTTTTAAAATGTTTAGAGTCATTAATTTTATTGGTATTTAATATTTTTATAAAACCAAATTTTCTTATGTCATTATAAATAATATTTATTTTACTATAAAATGAAAACTCGATTCTATTATGTTTTTCATTAACATTTTCAGTTTGATAGTAAAAACTAGTTTTTTGATTAAGCCTATCTTTTCTTCTAATTATAAATTTTCCTGTCATACCAAGATGAACTATCATTAAAATATTTTTTTTAAAAAAAAATAACAAATATTTTGATCTTCTTTGAATTTTAAATAGTTTGAGACCAACAATCTTATTAAGATCTTGTTTTTTTACTTTATATCTTAAATTACCATCATAAATTTTGATCTTTTTTATCATCAAATTCTTGATCTCATTTTCTAGAGACCTTTTAACAACTTCAACTTCTGGTAATTCTGGCATATAATTTGTATATGAAAAATACTATTCAGGATAAAGAAAAATTAGTCAATTCTGTATTTACAGCTGCTTCTAAAAAATACGATCTTATGAATGATTTAATGTCATTAGGGGTTCATCGTATTTGGAAAAATAGATTATTGGACTGGATGAATCCTCAAAAAGAAAACTCTCTTATAGATGTTGCTTCAGGAACTGGAAATATAGCAAAATTGTTTTCTAAAAGAGTAGATCATTCTGGAGAAATATCCTGTGTTGAACCTAATGAAAAAATGTACTTATCTGGAAAATTAAATTTAAAAGATTTTAAGAATATTAAATGGTTTAAAAATAGTGCTGAAAAGTTACCCTTTGGAAATAATAGTTTTGATTATTATACTATTAGCTATGGAATAAGGAATGTAACAGATATAAATCGATCTTTGAGCGAAGCTCTAAGGGTTTTAAAACCAGGAGGGCGATTTATGTGTTTAGAGTTTTCTAAAGTAGACAATGAGTTAATTAATTTTTTTTATAAAAAGTATTCAAAGATAATACCTTATATGGGAAAGTATGTTGTAGGTTCCTCTAAACCTTACAATTATTTAATCAAAAGTATTAATGATTTTTATACTCAAGATGAATTACTTGAATTGATAAAGAAAAATGGATTTTCAAATGTGGAATATAGAAACCTTTCTAATGGTATTTCCGCTATACATTCTGGATGGAAAATTTAAATGTTTAATAGAATTTTTCAATTGTTCAAAATTGCCAGAAAATTGTCTACCTCTGGTGCAATAGATACAATTAATCAACTATATAAAATACCCTTTATAGTAAATATTTTTTTCAATTTTATTTCAATAGGTTCGTCTAAAAAAAAAATTGAAAATCACAAAAAACCAGGAGAAAAATTGTGTGTTGCACTTGAAGGAATGGGTACAACTTTCATTAAGCTAGGTCAGTTTCTTGCTACAAGACCTGACATTATAGGAGAAGAGCTAGCAAAAAATCTCGAAAAACTCCAAGATAAATTACCAGCATTTGAAACTTATGAAGCTAAAAAAATTATTAAAAAAGAAGTAGGAGAAAACCAATTTAATAATATTTTAGAACTTAGCGAACCTATAGCCGCAGCCTCTATTGCCCAAGTTCATATTGCAATAATAAAAAATGAGAATCAAAATAAAGCAGTTGCAATAAAAATTTTGCGTCCAGATATTGAAAAGTTATTTAATGAAGAACTGGATGCATTGATGTTATTTGCCTATCTAGTTGAAAATACAATTTCAAAATCAAGAAGACTTAAATTAGTCGAGGTGGTGCATTTGTTGCGTGAAATTACTAATATAGAAATGGATTTGCGTTTTGAAGCTGCTGCAGCTAATGAGCTTTATGAAAATACTAAAAATGATAATGGCTTTAATGTTCCGCGAATATACTGGAACTATACAACTAAAAGAATATTAACTTTAGACAAGGTAGAGGGAATTTCAATAAGAGAACAAGAAAAACTTAAAGATCTTGGTATTGACCTAAAAATTCTAGCTGAAAAGCTAATTCAACATTTTTTAAAACAAGCAGTTACAGATGGTTTTTTTCATGGGGATATGCATCAAGGGAATTTATTTGTAGATAAAAAAGGAAACATAATTCCTGTCGACTTTGGTATAATGGGAAGACTAGACAAAAATAATAGAAAGTTTTTAGCTGAAATATTATATGGTTTTATTCAGAGGGATTATAAAAAAGTTGCTGAAGTTCATTTTCAAGCTGGTTTAGTTCCACAAGATGCGTCTAAAGAGGAATTTGCTCAGGCATTAAGATCAGTTGGTGAACCTATTTTTGGTCAATCTATAAAAGATATATCTGGTGGAAATTTGTTGGCCCAACTTTTTGAAATAACTGAAAAATTTAATATGCCAACTCAAACCCCTTTACTAATTTTGCAAAAAACAATGGTAGTTGTAGAAGGGGTAGCCAGAAAATTATATCCAGAAACTAATATATGGGAAGTTTCAAGACCTGTTCTTGAAAACTGGTTAAAAAATATTAAAAGCCCAAAAACTACTTTTGATACAGCAATAAATACTTCAACTGAGATTATCAAAAGAATACCTAATTTTCCTGATTTTATGGATAAAGCTAATTATGCCCTACAGTTAATGGCTGAAGGTAAACTTAATTTAGGACCAGCAAACAATAGAAATATAGAAGCTGAACAAATGAGATTAAAAAATTTCAAAAACAATTTAATAATAGGCTTTTTAGGTATTGTAATTTTTATTTTATTAGTATTCTAATTAATTATGACATTGAAAAATAAAAAAGTTTTAATAATAATAGGTGGGGGTATATCAGCTTATAAAGCTCTTGATCTTATTAGGCTTTTAAAAAAATATGAAGTTACAATAAAAACTATTTTAACAAAAAGTGGTAAAGAATTTGTTACACCGCTATCCATAACAGCTCTTACAAAAAATAAAACATATGAAGATATATTTGATAATAACAGTGAAAGAGAAATTGATCATATAGCTCTATCTAGATGGTCAGACATAATTATAGTTTTGCCAACAACGGCTAATTTCATGACCAAACTAAGTATTGGAAAAGCTGAAGACTTGGCAACAACAGTTTTACTAGCATCAAATAAAGATATTCTTTTAGTTCCAGCAATGAACGTAAGAATGTGGTTACATAAAGCAACTCAAAATAATTTTAAAATCCTTCAAGATTATGGTTATCACTTTATTGGACCAGAGAAAGGAGAAATGGCTTGTGGAGAATACGGAGATGGCAAGATGTCAAGTCCAAGACAAATTCTTTCTTATTTAAAAAACTATTTTAATCAAAAAGATCTAGTGAAAAGTAAAAATTTAAAAGCTTTAGTTACAACGGGACCTACAAGAGAATATTTGGATCCAGTGAGGTATATTTCGAATGAATCTAGTGGAAAACAAGGATTGGAAATTGCTTTAGCTTTATCGAGATTAGGAGTTAAAACCAAACTTATATCTGGACCAACAAAATTAATTTCTCCAAAAGATTTAAAAATTAAAAAAATAATTTCTGCTAAAGATATGATGACAGAAGTAAAAAAATCTTTACCAGTGGATATTGCAGTTTGTACTGCAGCAGTTTCAGATTTTAAACCAATAAGTACAAATAAAAAAAAAATTAAAAAGGATAATTTTAACAACATTTTAAGGTTAGAAAAAAACCCTGATATTTTGGATTATTTAAGCAAAACAAATAAAATGAGACCAAAAATTGTTGTAGGATTTTCGGCTGAAACTGAAAATATAATTCAGAATTCTAAAATTAAAATGAAAGAAAAATACTGTGATTTAATGATAGCAAATGATGTATCTAACAAAAACTTTGGATTTAATTCAGAATATAACAAAGTTTGTATAATAGATAAAAAAGGGAGAATAAGATCAGTAGCAAAAAATAAGAAAAGTTATATTGCAAATATAATAGCAAAAATTATATTAGATAAAATTTTAATAAATGACAAAAATATTAATTAAAAAGTTATCTAAAGAAATTCCTTTACCAAAATATGAAACAAGCGGCTCCTCTGGAATGGATTTGTCTGCAAACATAGATAAAATTATTGAAATAAAACCTAGAGAAGTTGCTTTAATTCCCACTGGTTTATCTATATCGATTCCCAAAGGTTTTGAAATACAAATTAGACCTAGATCAGGTTTAGCGGCTAATAAAGGTATTAGTGTGTTAAATACACCAGGAACTATTGATGCAGACTACAGAGGTGAAATCAAAGTTATATTGATTAATCATGGCAACGAAAATTTTAGAGTTGAAAACGGACTTAGGATTGCTCAAATGGTTTTATGTCCAGTTATCAAAGCTGAAATCCAAGAAGTAAGTGAGTTAAAAGATACTAAACGTGGAAAAGGTGGATTTGGATCTACTGGAACAAAATAAAGCTTATGAGCAAAAAGCAATTTGAATATTTTAAAAGATTTGAAAAACAGATTATATTAAAGGAAGTTGGTTTAGCTGGACAAAAAAAGATATTTTCTGGTAATGTTTTAATTATAGGAATAGGTGGCTTAGGATGTCCTCTTCTTACTTATTTAGCTGCTTCAGGAATAGGGAAGATTGGAATTGTAGACTTTGATAAAGTTGAAATTTCAAACTTAAATAGACAAACACTGTTTAATCGAAATGATGTTGGAAAATTTAAAGTCATTCAAGCAAAAAAAGTAATCAACAAAATTAACAAATATATAAAATTAACTCTGTTTAAAAGTAAGATTACCAAAAAAAATATAAAAAAGATTTGTAGTAAATTTGATATTATATGTGATGGTTCTGACAACTATGAAACAAGATACTTGGTAAATGATTATTGTCTAAGAGAAAAAAAAATACTAATTACCTCTGCAATTAGTAAATTTGACGGTCAAATAATGAAATTTAATTTTCACAAAAAAGGGCCATGCTACAGATGTTTTATGCCCAGCCCACCTTACCAAAGTAATAATTGCCAAACAGAGGGTATTTTTTCTCCTGTTGCAGGTATAATGGGCTCACTTCAAGCTAATGAAGTTTTAAAGACAATATTGAATACTAAAGATGATTTAACAAATCAATTGCTAATTTTTAACAGTTTAAAAACAGAGTTTAGAAAGTTAAAAATATCAATTAATCCAAAGTGTTCAAACAAATGCTAAGAATTTTATTAATAATTTTTAATGTTTTATTCATACAAAACATTTGTCTTTCAGACAATGAATATTTCTTGACCTTAAGGCATGATAAAGTAAATCTTAGACAAGGCCCATCTCTAGAATACCCAGTTAAAATTTTTTATAAAAAAAAATACTTGCCGGTTTTAGTGCAAGACAAGTCTGATAATTTTAGAAAAATAAGAGACCATGAAAATAATACTGGGTGGATACATATTTCCCAGTTATCAAAAAAGAAGGCTGCAATTATTGTTGATAAAGAAAGAATGATGTTTAGTGATCCTACTATTTATTCTAAGCCTGTGGCAAAATTAGAAAGAGGAAGACTGGTTAGTATTTCAAAATGTGTAAATAAATGGTGTAAGGTTAAATCAGATAATTACAAGGGATGGATTAAAAAAGTAAGTTTATGGGGACTTCTTTAATTTTTAATTTTAGAAGCCCAAAATTTATCTAACAAAAAATACCATACGGAGTTCGCTAAAGGCTCAACTATAGCATCTGTTAGTGCAATCATAAAAGATACATCTGCAATTAACATTAAAACAGATATAGCAATTACAAAGTGGCCAATTGTATAGACAATTGTTCTTAAAATCGAGCCTCTATTATTTTTATAAATAGTTTTAGATGCGTTAAATATTCCTGAAGTTAATTCTAACATTTTAATTTAGTTTTTTTAATGTTTGTCTATCTGCATTCATTATTTTCGTCCATACAGTAACAAAATCTTTAACAAATTTTTCTTTATTGTCATCTTGAGCATACACTTCACAATAAGATCGAAGTATTGAGTTAGAACCGAAGACTAAATCTGCTCTAGAGGCAGTAAACTTAACTTTGTTTGTTTTACGATCAATAATATCATAGGAATTTTTGCCTGTTGGTTTCCACGTGTATTTCATGTCTACTAAGTTAATAAAAAAGTCATTTGTTAAAGTTCCATTTTTATCAGTAAGCATACCTTTATTTTTAGCGGACTCATGGTTTGTTCCCAGAACCCTCATGCCACCGACTAAGCAAGTCATTTCTTGAGCAGTTAATCCCATTAAAGAAGCGCGCTCTAATAAAAGTTCTTCTGGCATTACAGAATAATCTGATTTTACATAATTTCTAAATCCGTCATGTAGTGGTTCTAGCCACTTAAAGTTCTTAATCTCAGTTTGTTCTTGGGAAGAGTCTCCTCTGCCAGGATTAAATGGAACTTTCACATTAAAGCCAGCTTTTTTAATAGCTTTTTCCAATCCTACGTTTCCCGCAAGAATAATTGTATCGGCGATTGTTGCTCCAGCTTTTTTTGCTATACCTTCTAAAACTTTCAATATTTTTGAGAGTTTTTTTGGCTCATTAGCTTCCCAGTCCTTCATAGGTGCTAATCGAATTCTTGCACCATTAGCTCCACCTCTTTTATCAGTTACTCTATAAGTCCTAGCACTATCCCAAGCAGTTGTGATTAAATCACTAGTACTCAGTTTGGTTGCCGAGATCATTTTTTTAAGTTTATCTACATTGTATTTTTTTTTTGGAGAAGAAACATTGCCTTGCCAAAGAAGATCCTCTTTAGGAGCCCAGGGACCGATATAATTTTCTTTATTTCCCATTGTTCTGTGCGTTAGTTTAAACCAAGCACGAGCAAATGAATCCTCAAAAAACTTAGGGTCTTTGTAAAATCTTTCTGAAATTTTTCTATACTCTGGATCCATAGCCATTGCCATGTCTGCGTCGGTAAACATTAATCTAGCTTTCTTCTTAGGATCGCCTAAATCGACTGGTTTTTTTTCTTCTTCAAGGTTAATAGGTTCCCATTGCCAAGCACCAGCTGGGCTTTTTTTGCTTTCCCACTCATAATTTAACAAAAGATCTAAATACTGGTGATCCCATTTATCAGGATTAGTTGTCCAAGCTCCTTCTAAACCTGAGGTTATTTGATTTACACCAGTTCCATTTTTCTGATTCCATCCAAATCCTTGTTCGTGGATATCAGCTCCTGCTGGTTCTGGACCTAAATTAGCAGGATCTCCATTACCATGAGCTCTCCCTATAGAGTGACCGCCAACGGTAAGTGCCGCTGTTTCCACATCATTCATTCCCATTCGACCAAAAGTTTCTCGAACGTCCATCGCTGTTCTTACTGGATCTGGTTTGCCTTCTACACCTTCTGGATTTACATAAACAAGTTGAAAATGAGATGCT
>MDSV01183802.1_pt1 | contig 24200 bp, 22 predicted proteins | sample 810851 | NCBI WGS metagenome assembly MDSV01 (sample SAMN05326640, study PRJNA326480) | marine metagenome | isolation source: seawater | place: Atlantic Ocean: North East | collected 2012 | reverse complement strand
GGGGGTGTAGCTCAGTTTGGTTAGAGCGCCTGCCTGTCACGCAGGAGGTCGCGGGTTCGAGTCCCGTCACTCCCGCCACTAGTTGATAATGATTTTCATCTAGGGAGCAATAAACTAACAATTTTAAATCAACAGAAATGCTTCCTTCTGTCCTGTACTCTTTAAGAATAAATGCTATAAAGATTTAATATTAATATAAGAATCTTCAAACTACGGTATTGAAGTAGGTATTAATTAACAAATATGATTTACAATTTTTTATCAGAATATTTATCTATAATAATTTTTCTATTTATAGCTTTATTTTTAAGCGTAGGGTTTATTATAGCAAATTTTTTAGCATCCCCATCAAATCCTGATCCAGAAAAATTATCAGCTTACGAATGTGGTTTCGAGGCTTTTGATGACTCAAGAATGGAGTTTGATGTGCGATTTTATCTGGTAGCTATATTATTCATTATTTTTGATCTCGAAATCGCATTTCTTTTTCCTTGGGCTATTTCTTTAGGGAACTTAGGTTCTCTAGGTTTTTGGTCGATGATGATTTTTTTAGGAATTTTAACAATTGGATTTATTTATGAATGGAAAAAAGGGGCTTTGGAATGGGAATAAAATTTAATCTTGGATCTGAAAAAGAAAAACAAATTCCTGATGAATTTAAGGAATTAGCTAAAGACTTTGCTGAAAAAGGATTCATAACAACATCAACCGATAACTTAATTAATTGGGCTAGGACAGGCTCACTTCATTGGATGACATTTGGCCTTGCTTGTTGTGCAGTTGAAATGATGCAAACTTCGATGCCAAGATATGATTTAGAAAGATTTGGTGCAGCTCCTAGAGCGTCACCGAGACAATCTGATGTGATGATAGTAGCTGGTACTCTTACAAACAAAATGGCACCAGCTCTTAGAAAAGTTTATGATCAAATGCCTGAGCCAAGATATGTCGTGTCTATGGGTAGTTGCGCTAATGGAGGTGGGTACTATCATTACTCATACTCTGTAGTTCGAGGTTGTGATAAAATAGTACCAGTTGATATTTATATTCCTGGATGTCCTCCTTCCGCAGAAGCTCTTCTTTATGGAATTTTACAACTTCAAAAAAAAATAAGAAGAGAAGGAAATTTACAGAGGTAATCATTGAAAGAAAATTTAAAAAAACTACAAAATTTAATTAATTCTGAACTCACAAGTAAAATTCAGAACTCATTTATTAAAAATGATGAATTAACTATTGAAATCAATGAGGATGATTTAATTGAAGTAGTTCAATTTTTAAAATCTGATGAAAAATGTAAGTTTAGGCAACTGATTGATATTGCAGGAGTTGATTACCCAGAAAAAGAAAAACGTTTTAAACTGGTTTATCTTTTTTTATCTCATGAAAATAATGATAGAATTAAGCTATCCATAAGTTTTCCACCAAAACAAATAATAGACTCTTTAACTAAAATTTTTCCGTCAGCTAATTGGATGGAGAGAGAAGTCTTTGACATGTATGGTATTAAATTTAAAAATCATCCCGATTTAAGACGAATTTTGACCGATTATGGTTTCAAAGGTCACCCACTGCGAAAAGATTTTCCAATAACAGGATTTAATGAAGTTAGGAACAGCGAAAAGGAAAAAAAAGTAATTTATGAACCAGTAAAGTTGGAGCAAAATTACAGAAATTTTGATTTTGAAAGTCCTTGGGAAGGAACAAATTATATGAAAGAGATTAAAAAAAAAGAAAGTCATGGCAAAAAAAACTAAATCACTGAGTCTTAATTTTGGTCCTCAACATCCAGCTGCTCATGGAGTACTGAGACTTATATTAGAATTAGACGGAGAAGTTGTAGAAAAAGCTGATCCACACATTGGTCTCCTGCATAGAGGGACTGAAAAGTTAATTGAGCAAAAAACTTATACTCAAGCCTTACCTTATTTCGATAGATTAGATTATGTAGCTCCAATGAACCAGGAGCATGCTTTTGCATTAGCTGCTGAGAAATTATTAAAAATAGAAGTTCCCATAAGAGCTAAATACATCAGAGTAATTTTTTGTGAGATCGGACGGATTTTAAGTCATATTTTAAACGTTACAACCCAAGCTCTTGATGTAGGAGCTTTAACTCCATCTTTATGGGGTTTTGAGGAAAGAGAAACGTTAATGACTTTTTATGAACGAGCCTCTGGTTCAAGATTACACGCTAACTATTTTAGAACTGGTGGAGTACATCAGGATATACCTTTAAAGTTAGTTGAAGATATTGAAAAATTTTGTAAATCATTTCCAAAAATAATAGATGATCTTGAAGGTTTACTAACTGACAACCGTATATTTAAGCAAAGGAATGTAGAAATTGGAATAGTTACTAAACAAGAGGCTCTAGATCACAGCTTTTCAGGAGTAATGTTAAGAGGATCCGGAGTTCCTTGGGATTTACGAAAATCTCAACCCTATGAAATTTATCAAGATCTAGATTTTAAAATTCCAGTAGGAAAAAATGGAGACTGTTACGACCGATACCTTTGTAGAATTGAAGAGATGAGAGAAAGTGTTAAAATTATATTACAATGCATAGACAAACTTCCTAAAGGACCTGTTAAATCTATAGACGGTAAAATATCACCGCCAAATAGGGATGATTTAAAACAATCAATGGAAGCTTTGATACATCATTTTAAGCTATTTACAGAAGGTTATAGAGTTCCTGAGGGAGATGTTTATACAGCAGTTGAGGCACCTAAAGGTGAGTTTGGTGTTTATTTAATTTCAGATGGAAGCAATAAGCCTTATAGATGTAAAATTAGAGCTCCAGGTTTCTCTCATCTGCAAGCGATGGATTATCTAATTCGAGGACATATGTTAGCTGACGTACCAGCTGTATTAGGGTCTTTAGATATAGTATTTGGAGAGGTAGATCGATGAGTTTAAAAAAAGTTCATGATATTCAACCTAAAGAATTTAAATTTTCAAATGAAAATTTAAAAAAAGCTGAAGAAATTTTAAAAAGATACCCTAAAAATAATAAAAAAAGTGCAGTAATGCCATTTCTTTATTTAGCACAAAAGCAGAATGATAATTGGATACCATTATCAGCTATGAAATACATCGCTAACTTTTTAGAGATGCCTTACATTTCAGTTTATGAAGTAGCAACATTTTACACAATGTATAATTTAGCACCAGTAGGAAAACATTTTATTCAAGTATGCACCACAACTCCTTGTTTAATTCGTGGAGCAGGTAAAATCGTGAAACTCTGTAAAGAAAAAATTTCTCCTAATGAAAATCAAATTTCTAAAAATGGAAGTTGCTCATGGATGGAAGTAGAATGTTTGGGTGCATGTGTAAGCGCTCCAATGATACAAATTAATGAAAACTACTATGAAGATCTTGATGAAAAAAGTACTATAGAAATTTTAGACTCTCTAATTAAAGATAAACCTTTAAAACCAGGTTCTTACAGAGGACGCAAAAATACTGCTCCTGAAAAAAAACATCCAGTAAACGGAGAAAACCATGCTTAAATCTGAAAATAAAATATTTAAAAATCTTTATAACGATCACGGATGGGAAATTAATAGTGCAATAGAAAGAGATGATTGGAAAGATACAAAAAATATAATTTCTAAGGGAAGAGAATGGATTATTAATGAGGTAAAAACTTCAGAACTTAGGGGAAGAGGAGGCGCAGGTTTTTCAACGGGTCTTAAATGGTCTTTTGCACCTAAGGAAGTTGGTTCAAGACCACATTATCTAGTAATTAATGCAGATGAGTCAGAACCTGGAACTTGCAAAGATAGAGATATATTAAGATTTGAACCGCAAAAATTAATTGAAGGTTGTTTGATTGCTGGTTTTGCAGTAAATGCACACGTTTGTTACATTTATATTCGAGGCGAGTACTTTAATGAAGGTAAAAGACTTCAAGATGCAATTAACCAAGCTTATGAAAAAAATTATTTGGGAAAAAATGCATGCGGGTCAGGTTGGGATTTTGATATTTATATTCATTACGGAGCAGGAGCTTATATTTGCGGTGAAGAAACCGCGTTGCTGGAAAGTATTGAGGGGAATAAAGGCCAACCAAGACTTAAACCACCTTTTCCTGCTTTAGTTGGTTTATATGGATGCCCAACGATAGTTAATAACGTAGAAACTATAGCTGTTGTTCCAACTATTTTAAGAAGGGGTGGAAAATGGTTTGCATCTATCGGAAAACCAAAAAATACTGGCACAAAAATATTTTGCATATCTGGTAATGTAAACTCACCTTGTAATGTAGAGGAAGAAATGGGAATTCCTTTAAAGGAATTAATTGAAAAATATGCTGGTGGTGTAGTTGGAGGCTGGGAAAATCTTCAAGCAGTAATACCTGGTGGTTCATCAATGCCACTATTATCAAAAAAAATATGTGACACGATTACAATGGACTTTGACTCTTTGATTGAAAATAAAAGTGGATTAGGCACGGCGGGAATAGTTGTAATCAACAAAGACCAAGACATTGTTGAGTGCATGGCCAGAATAGCAAGGTTTTATAAACATGAAAGTTGCGGTCAATGCACACCTTGCCGAGAAGGCGCAGGTTGGATGTGGAGAATCCTTGACAGAGTAGTAAAAAGAAAAGCTACGTTTAGTGATATTGATTTATTATCTGATGTTACAAAACAAATAGAAGGCCATACAATTTGTGCATTTGGAGAGGGATCTGCTTGGCCAGTTCAAGGTTTACTAAGGCATTTTAGAAAAGAAATCGAAAGTCGTTGCAGAGAGGAACCATTAATAAAAAAGAGAACCAATAACCCTTATCTAGTAGATCAACATCTTTTGGAGAATAAGAATGCCTAAAATTATTATTAATGGAAAAGAGATAGAATTTGAAAAAGGAATGACAGTTCTGCAAGCTTGTGAACTTGCTGACGTAGAAATACCAAGATTTTGTTACCATGAAAAACTGTCAATAGCTGGAAATTGCAGAATGTGTCTAGTTGAGATGGAGAAATCAGCAAAACCAATCGCATCTTGCGCAATGCCTGCAACAGAAGGCATGATTATAAAAACAAATACAACTTTAGTTGAAAAAGCCAGAAAAGGTGTGATGGAGTTTTTATTAGCTAATCATCCTCTTGATTGCCCGGTTTGTGACCAAGGTGGAGAGTGTGATTTACAAGATCAGTCTATGTATTACGGAGTAGATAAATCAAGATTTATTGAAAATAAAAGACTAGTTAAAGAAAAATATATGGGTCCACTAATAAAAACCCAAATGACCAGATGTATTCATTGTACAAGATGTGTAAGATTTGCAACTGAAGTTGCTGGCGTGCCTGAAATTGGAGCAATCGGTCGTGGAGAAAATATGGAAATCACAACTTATTTGGAGAAAGCCATGGAGTCAGAACTATCTGCTAATGTTATTGATTTGTGTCCGGTAGGAGCTCTTACATCAAAACCATATGCTTTTGAAGCAAGACCTTGGGAGCTTAAAAAAACTGAGAGTGTAGACGTCATGGATGCTGTGGGGTCAAATATAAGAATAGATACATACAACTGGGAAGTAAAAAGAGTTTTACCCAGATTAAATAACGAAATTAATGAAGAATGGATTTCTGATAAAACGCGGTACTCATGTGATGGTTTACTAAAACAAAGGTTAGATGTTCCGTATATAAAAAAAAATAATAAACTTCAAAAAACTACTTGGGATGAAGCAATTGCACTTTTAACAAATAAAATTAAATCAATAACACCTGATGAAATAGGCGGTCATATAGGAGACATGGTTAATTTGGAAAATGCCTTAAGTTTCAAAAAACTTTTTAATTCTCTAAATAGTTCAAATTTAGAATTCAGAGAGAGAAAATTTTACATAAATTCATCAGAAAAAAGTAATTATATATTCAATTCTTCGATTAAAGGAATAGAAGATTCAGATCTAATACTATTAATAGGCACAAATCCAAGACACGAAGCCACTATGTTAAATGCGAGAATTAGAAAAGTTTTTGTCAAAAAACATATTCCAATTTACTCGGTTGGAGATCCTGGTGATTTGACTTATAATTATACAGTTATTGGAAATTCTACAGATGATTTAAAAAAAATTTTCAATAAAGAGGGAGAATTTTCAAAAAAATTACTTTCCTCAAAAAAACCTCTAGTAATTATCGGCGAATCTGCTCTTGAATTAAACAGTGGTAAATATATTTTTGAAGGATTCAAGAATTTTTTACAGAATAATAATTTTATTTCAAAAGAATGGAATGCTTTAAACTTTTTACCTCAAAATGCTTCTACAGTTGGGTTAATTGATCTCAAAATACTATTAAGAGAAGATGAAGAAAAAAAATCTTTTTTTGAAAAATTGAATAATAATCGATTTAAATTGTTATATCTTTTGGGCTCAGACAATTTAGAAATAAAAAAAAATAACGAATTTATTGTCTATCAAGGAAGTCATGGTGATAGAGGTGCTGAAATAGCGGATATGGTTCTTCCAAGCGCAGCATTTACTGAACAAAACGGACTTTATGAAAATTTAGAGGGAAGAGTGCAAGAGTGTAAAAAAGCCTCCTATCCTATTGGAGAGTCGTTAGAAGACTGGAAGATATTTAATTTAATATTAAAAAGATTAGACAAAAAGGAAAACTTGTCAAATTTTGATTCATTAAGAAAAGAAGTTTTAAATTTAATTCCAAATTTTACAAAATTAAATGAGCTACCTGTCTTTAGAGATACTGAAATTAAAGAAGTAACATCTAGTTTTGTAAGCGAAAAAGTTATTATAAAAGAATTAGACTACTTTTATTCTAACTCAATTTCTAGAGCATCTAAAACAATGAGTGAATGCCGCCAAATAAAACAAAACTCAAAAAAAACAGGAACAGATAATATATGATAGAGTATTTACAAATTTTAGGTCAGGAAATTTATAAAATTATTTTTTTACTCGTACCAATCCTAGTTTCAGTAGCTATGATCGTTTGGCTAGATAGGAGAGTTTGGGGACTAGTACAAAAGAGAAGAGGACCTAATGTTGTTGGTCCTTTTGGACTTTTTCAAACTCTAGCTGACGCATTAAAATATATTTTTAAGGAAATTATAATACCAGCGAGTGCAAATAAGGCTGTTTTTATTCTTGCACCAATAGTAACAATGACTTTAGCTTTAGTTTCTTGGGCAGTAATTCCTTTAAGTGCAGATTTAGTTTTATCAGATATAAATGTTGGAATTTTATATTTGTTTGCGGTCTCTTCTTTAGGTGTTTATGGAATAATAATGGGAGGTTGGGCTTCTAATTCAAAATATCCGTTTTTAGGCGCGATTAGATCGGCTGCTCAAATGGTTTCGTATGAGGTATCGATCGGAATAATTATAATTAATGTTCTTTTGTGTGTAGGTTCTCTTAACTTAAACGACATAGTTATCGCACAAACTGAACTATGGTATGTAATACCCCTTTTTCCAATGTTTGTAATCTTTTTCATTTCTGCCCTTGCAGAAACGAACAGACCTCCTTTTGATTTACCTGAAGCAGAGGCAGAACTGGTTGCGGGGTATCAAACAGAATATTCTGGCATGATGTACGCAATGTTTTGGCTTGGAGAATATGCAAATATTCTTTTAATGTGTGCGATGGGCTCAATACTTTTTCTTGGAGGTTGGTTGCCAATAATGGATATTTATCCGCTTAATTTGATTCCTGCCCCAATTTGGATGATATCAAAAATTTTATTTTTGTTTTTACTTTTTGCTCTTATAAAAGCTATTGTTCCAAGATACAGATATGATCAACTTATGAGACTGGGCTGGAAGGTTTTCTTACCGTTTTCATTAATTTATTTAGTATTAACATCCAGCTTCTTATTTTATTTTGATAAATTACCTAAGGTGAATTTACAATGAATTTTGTCAGATTTTTTAAAACAGTATTTCTTGTAGAGTTTATTTTTGGCTTGTATTTAGCGATAAAAGAACTTTTTAAAAAATCAAAAACTATAAATTATCCTTTTGAAAAAGGTCCAATAAGCCCACGTATGAGAGGTGAGCATGCACTAAGACGTTATCCAAGCGGAGAAGAGAGATGTATAGCTTGTAAATTATGTGAAGCAGTTTGCCCAGCTCAAGCAATAACAATCGAGTCAACCGAGAGAGCTGATGGTAGTAGAAAAACAACCCGGTATGATATCGATATGCTTAAGTGTATATACTGTGGTTTATGTCAAGAGTCCTGTCCTGTTGAAGCAATTGTACAAGGACCGAACTTTGAATTTGCAACAGAAACACGAGAGGAACTTTACTATAACAAGGAAAAACTTTTAGATAACGGCGATAGGTGGGAGTCAGTTTTAGCTAAAAATATAAAGCTAGATAAACCCTATAGATAGATGATAGTTCATTCAATTTTTTTTTATTTTTTTTCAATAATAGCAATTTTTTCATCTTTGATGGTAATAACTTCAAGAAGCACTATTAACTCAGTTTTTTTTTTTAATATTAGATTTCATTTCAGTCGGCTGTTTATTTATCATGGTTGGGGCTGAATTTTTAGGCATGATACTTCTAATTGTTTATGTTGGAGCAGTAGCAGTTTTATTTTTATTTGTTGTAATGATGCTTAATGTTGCAGAGCAAAAACAGTCATGGTTTATCGGTAAAAAGTCAAACCATATTCCTACAGGTTTAATAGTAAGTGTTTTAATTTTATTAGAGTTATTAGTTGTAGTTGGTGGATGGAAATATAAAGAAGATGTGATGTCTAGTAGCACACTAATTATATCAGATATTTCAAATACACACCAACTAGGCTTGGTGATGTACACTGACTATATATTATATTTTCAATTAGCAGGAATAGTTCTTCTTCTTTCTATGATTGGAGCAATTCTACTTACATTTAGGGAAAGGGTTGGAGTGAAGAAACAAAGTTATTTCAATCAAATTTCTAGAGAGCCATCAACTGCGATTGAGTTAAAAGAAGTAAAGTCTAATCAAGGAGTTAGGATAGATGATTGAAATTGGCTTAGGTCATTATTTATCATTAGGAGCTATAATTTTTTTCTTGGGAGTAATTGGGATTTTTTTAAATAGAAAAAATGTAATAGTGATTTTAATGTCTATAGAGCTTATTCTTTTAGCAGTTAATATAAATTTAATATCATTTTCTATTTTTTCTGGTGACATTGTAGGACAAATTTTTACAATGTTAATTTTAACAGTTGCAGCAGCCGAGGCTGCAATAGGTCTAGCAATAATTGTCGTTTATTACAGAAATAGGGGCTCTATTAGGGTTGAAGATATACATGGAATGAAAGGTTAAATGGAATACGCGATATTATTTTTACCTTTAATTGGTTCAGTAGTAGGATATTTATTTAAATCAACAACAAAATATTTTTCTGAAATCATTACAAGTGCTTTAGTAAGTATCTCAGCATTTTTATCAATTCAAGTTTTCTGGAACGGTATTCAAAATGATATTTATGGAAATTATAAAATTTTTGAGTGGATAACTTCTGGAGGATTTTCAGCTAATTGGTCAATCAAAATTGATCCATTAAGCTCAGTGATGCTGGTAGTTGTTACGTTTGTGTCTGCACTAGTGCATATTTATTCAATTGGATATATGAGTCACGATCCTCATAAACCAAGATTCATGTCTTACTTATCGCTCTTCACTTTTTCCATGCTTGCATTGGTCGTATCTGATAATTTTTTACAATTATTTTTTGGATGGGAGGGAGTTGGTTTATGCTCTTATTTATTAATAGGCTTCTGGTATAAAAAAGAAACAGCTAACAATGCTGCAATTAAAGCTTTTATAGTTAATAGAATAGGTGATTTTGGTCTTGCTATAGCAATATTTTTAATCTTTTTCTTTTTTGGGACTATTAATTTTGATGAGGTTTTTATAGCGACAGCCCAGTTGGCTGAAGAAAAATTAGTTTTTTTTGGATTTGAATCAAATTTAATTACATTAATTTGTATTTTTTTATTTATTGGGGCTATGGGAAAATCAGCACAATTTTTACTTCACACTTGGTTACCTGATGCAATGGAGGGTCCTACACCAGTTTCAGCTTTAATTCATGCTGCTACAATGGTTACAGCAGGTGTTTTTCTAGTAGTAAGATGTTCGCCTATGTTTGAATATTCTCAAGCTGCTTTGAATTTAGTCGCTATTGTTGGAATGATTACAGCAATATTCGCTGCATCAGTTGCACTAGTTCAAAACGATATAAAAAAAATAGTTGCTTACTCAACTTGTAGTCAGTTAGGCTATATGTTTTTTGCAACAGGTATTGGAGCGTATCATGTGGCGATGTTTCATTTGTTTACACATGCATTCTTCAAAGCATTATTATTTTTAGGAGCTGGTTCTGTAATTCATGCATTTAAAGATGAGCAAGATATAAGATACATGGGTGGAGTTAGAAAAAAACTTCCTTTTACATATGTTTTTATGTTGTTGGGAACTTTAGCATTAACCGGATTTCCTTTTCTTTCTGGTTTTTACTCAAAAGATGCAATTATTGAGTTTGCATATTTAAAAAATTCCTCTTTAGGAAATTATGCAGCTTCAATCGGTATTCTCACAGCTTTTTTTACTTCGATTTATTCATGGAGATTATTTTTTAAAGTTTTTCACGGAACTTATAACAACAAAAAAATCTCAATAAATGAAACTCACGAGTCCCCATTAGTAATGTTGATTCCATTAGTATTTTTAGGAGTAGGCGCAATATTTTCAGGATTCATTTTTAAAAGTGTTTTTATAGGTCATCACAGTAATGAGTTTTGGCAAGAATCAATCTTTTTTTTAAACGAAATAAAACATGATGCTATACCATTATGGTTTTTATTAATCACACCGATCTTGGTTTTGGTATCAATACCTATCTCATTTTATTTATATATTTTGAATCCAAAAGTTTTAGAAGATTTTAAAAATACAAACATACCCTTATATAACTTTTTATTAAATAAGTGGTATATTGATGAATTTTATGAAAAAGTTTTTGTAACTCCAGCAAAAAAAATAGGTTCTCTTTTTTGGAAAAAAGGAGATATAGGTATAATAGATAAGTTTGGACCTGATGGTATTTCAAAATTAGTTAAAATTATTTCTAATAAGACAGGACGTTTTCAAACAGGATTTATTTATGATTATGCTTTTGTGATGCTGTTAGGCTTATCAATTCTTTTAACTTATTTGATCTTAAAATAAAATGAACTTTCCAATATTATCAACTTTAATTTTTTTGCCTTTAATTAGTTCCTTTTTCATCTTACTATCAAAAGATATAAAAACTAATAATAGCTCAATTTATATTTCTTTATTTAGTAGTGTTGCTACTTTCTTTCTATCATTATTTTTATGGTATTCTCTGGATATAAATACCTCTGAATTTCAATTTGTAGAAGAACAATCCTGGATAAATGATTTTATAAAATTTAAATTAGGAGTTGATGGTATATCAATACTTTTTATAGTTTTAACAACCTTTATTACTCCAATTTGTATTATTTCCTGTGTAAATAGCGTTAAAGTAAGAGTTAGAGAATTTTTAATCGCTATTCTAATATTAGAAACATTCATGATTGGTGTTTTTTGTTCTCTTGATCTTGTAATATTTTATTTATTTTTTGAAGCAGGGTTAATACCTATGTTTTTAATTATTGGAGTTTGGGGCGGACCTAGAAGAGTTTACTCTGCTTTTAAATTTTTTTTATTTACTTTACTCGGCTCAGTTTTAATGCTTGTGGCTATTATAGTTATTTATTGGTTAACAGGCACGACAGATATCACACAGATATATGAGATTAAAATACCAAAAGAGTATCAAAATATATTATGGTTAGCTTTTTTAAGTTCTTTTGCAGTTAAAATGCCAATGTGGCCAGTTCATACCTGGTTGCCAGATGCTCATGTTGAAGCTCCTACAGCTGGTTCTGTTATTCTTGCTGCTATCTTATTAAAAATGGCTGGATATGGGTTTTTAAGATTTTCAATACCCATGTTCCCTTTAGCTTCAGAATATTTTACACCACTTATATTTACTTTAAGTATAATCGCGATAATTTACACTTCTTTAGTTGCATTGATGCAGGACGACATGAAAAAATTGATTGCTTATTCCTCTGTTGCTCACATGGGTTATGTAACTCTGGGAATTTTTACACTAACAAAACAAGGTATAGAAGGGAGTATATACCAGATGATTAGTCACGGTTTAATATCCGCAGCTCTATTCTTATGTGTTGGGGTAGTTTATGATAGATTACATTCGAGAATGATAAGCACTTACGGGGGATTAGTAAATTATATTCCAAAATACTCTTTTTTATTTTTAATATTTGCCTTAGCCGCACTTGGGTTGCCAGGAACCTCAGGTTTTTTAGGTGAGTTTCTTGTTCTCGCTGGAACATTTCAAAAAAGTTATCTAGCAGCTATGTTAGCAACATTTGGGGTAGTTCTAGGAGCTGCTTATATGCTTTGGCTTACAAAAAGAGTTATTTTTGGTGCTACAAATAATTCAGAAATCAAAAATTTAAATGATATAAACAAATCTGAAATTGTGATGTTAGTTTCCCTAGCATTTTTAATTTTATTTTTTGGATTTTACCCACTTCCATTAATGGAGACTTTTAATGTTTCAGTTAATAGTTTGATAAATAATTATGAAACAGCACTAATTTCAAATTAATAATGATATACAATTTAAATATAATGTTCCCTGAGATTTTTTTATCTTTATCAATTTTTTCTATATTGATGATTGGTGTTTTTATCAAAAATAGCTTTAATCTGGTATTTAATCTTTCATCTTTAATTATTATAGTCACAATTTCGATAATTTTGACAAGTCCAAATAACCAGGAAAAAATATTTCTAGATAGTTTTACGAGAGATGCTTTTTCAAATTATTTTAAAATTTTAATTCTATTATCTTCATTATTTGTTTTAAATTCTTCAAAGAATTTTATTATAGATAATAAATTAGATAAATTTGAATACCCTATAATTATTTTATTATCGATACTAGGAATGTTTTTCATGGTAAGCTCTAATGATTTAATTCTCTTCTATTTAGGATTAGAACTTCAATCTTTATCACTTTATATCCTTGCATCAATTGATAGAGACAATCTAAGATCAACAGAGTCCGGAATAAAATACTTTGTTTTGAGCGCATTATCTTCGGGCTTATTATTATACGGATGTTCGTTACTATATGGGTTTACTGGTTCAACAAATTTTGAATTAATTGCAAGTCAATTGAATAAAGAAAATACAGGCGCTGTTTTTGCAATGGTGTTTATATTGGTTGGTCTTGCTTTCAAAGTCTCTGCAGTACCGTTTCATATGTGGACACCTGACGTGTATGAGGGTGCACCAACATCAATAACAAGTTTCTTTGCAGTTGTTCCTAAAGTTGCTGGTCTGGCATTATTAATCAAATTTATGTTTGTTCCTTTTTCAAATATTTTATTAGAATGGCAAACAATTATAATTTTTATATCTATTGCATCAATGATTTTAGGCGCTGTTGCAGCAATGATCCAAAAAAATTTTAAAAGACTTTTGGCTTATAGTTCAATAGGCCACATTGGCTACGCACTTGCTGGAATAGCTACAGGGGCAATCTCAGGTTACAAAAGCGCGATAGTTTATATATCAATCTACGTTATTATGAACATAGGAGCATTCTCCTGCCTATATTTATTAAAGAAAGATGGACAATATAAAGAAAACATTTCTGATTTATCTGGAATATCAAAAAAACATCCTCTTTTAGCTCTATCATTATTGATAATTTTATTTTCTTTAGCTGGAGTTCCACCATTAGGAGGATTTTTTGCAAAATTTTATGTTTTTGTAGCTGTGCTTGAGAAAGAAATGTATGCACTAGCAATTATTGGTTTGCTAACTACAGTTATGTCGGCATTCTATTATCTGAAAATTATTAAAACTATTTATTTTGATGATGCTCTTATCACTCTTGAGTCGACTAAAAATAGAACTGCTCAAGTATCCATATTTGCTAGCTGTACAATTTTAATTACGTTTTTTTTATACCCTTCGGTTTTGAATAACTTAGTCAATACATTATTCGTTGGTTAATGAAGATTAAAATAAAAAAATATAAAAAAGTAAAAAGCACTAACGATATTGCCTTAAAACTTATAAAAAAAAATATTTCAGAACCAACTTTAGTCACTAGCGAAAAACAGACTAAAGGCAGGGGAAGAGTTGGAAAAAAATGGATATCTAAAAAAGGGAATCTTTTTATATCCTTATTCTTCAAACATGATCAAAAAAAAATTAATTTTAAACAATTTGCAATTCTTAATGCATTTTTAATAAAAAAAGTGGTATCAAAAATAATTAAAAAAAAGATAAAGATAAAATGGCCTAATGATTTACTTTTAGGTAGGAAGAAATTTTGTGGAATTTTGCAAGAAGTAATTAAATTTGATAAATTTGATTTTTTGATTGTGGGAATAGGGTTAAATACCAATATAGCCCCACAAAACAAAAGCTTTAAATCTACTAGTTTAAAAAATATATTAAATAAAAAAATAAATAATCAAAAAATTTTGGAAAAAATCGTAATTGCATATGAAGTATTTCTTAAGGAAAAAAATAAATTATCTTTTTCAGATTTAAAAAGGAAATATAAATAATTTAAATGTATTATATTATTGGTGATATTGGAAATACTTCAACAAGAATTTGTTTATTAAATAAATCAAAAATTCTTAAGTCTTTCATTTTTGATACAAATAATATTTTTTTGAAGGATTATATTAAAAAAATTTTTAATAGATTTATTGAAAAAAATTTGCAAAAAGAAATATTATTTTCATGTGTTGTTCCTCTAGCTTTAAAAAAAGTAAAAAAAGTTTTAAAAAAAACTAACTTTAAAGTCTTAGAAATCAAAAATTTTAATTTAAAGAAAATGATTAAAATAAATATCAAAAATATAAAACAACTTGGCTCAGATAGAATTGTTAATTCTATAGAGGGTAAAAAATTTAAAAATTGTTTAATAATCGATTTTGGAACCGCTACAACTTTCGATATTGTGAAAAATGGAGTATATGAAGGTGGTGTTATAGCTCCAGGTGTTAAATTATCTATTAAAAATTTAAGTCAGTCTACAGCCTTGCTTCCAATGTTTGATTTAAAGAATAAACAAAAGAGTTATGGAAAGAATACGAAAGATGCTTTAAATGCTGGTTTTATCTGGGGTTATGATGGATTAATAAATAATATAATCAATAAAATAACAAAAAATTGGAAAATGAATTATAAAATTGTACTTACAGGGGGATATGCAAATTTATTTAAAAAGATTATTAAAAGGAAAACTATTGTTGATCAAGATATAACGATCAAAGGAGTTTCAAAAGTTTATAAGGAATTTTTATGATTAAAGAAGAATTACTTTTTTGTCCTTTAGGAGGATCAGGCGAGATAGGTGGGAATATGAACTTATATGCATACGGAAAAGAGGATAATCAAAAATGGATCATTGTAGATATGGGCGTCTCTTTTGCTGATGACTCCGTTCCAGGAATTGACCTTATAATTCCAGATGCTGGCTTTATCATCGATAAGAAAGATGATCTACTTGGAATTGTTCTAACACACGCTCACGAGGATCATATTGGAGCAGTTGCTCATATATGGCCGAATTTAAAATGTAAAATGTACGCGACACCTTTTACAGCGGCTCTAATACTTGAAAAATTTAAAGAAAAAAAAATTGATATTACTTCATATTTAGAAGTGGTGCCGTTAAATGGTAAAATTAAACTTGGAAGTTTTGAAATAGATTTTGTAACTCTAACACATTCTATTTTAGAGCCTAATGGCTTAAGCATAAAAACTCCATTAGGAACAGTATTACATACCGGAGATTGGAAAATTGACCCAAATCCATTGATTGGAGGTCAAATTGATGAACAAAAATTAAAATCTATTGGGAATAGCGGTGTATCAGCAATGGTATGTGACTCCACAAATATTTTTAGCCCAGGAAGGGCTGGTTCTGAGTCAGATGTGAGAGATAGTTTATTAAGAATTATGGAAATAAAAACTAACAGAATTCTCATTACTTCTTTCGCCTCTAACGTAGCTAGAATGGAGTCTGTTTTTTATTGTGCAAAAAAAACTGGAAGAAATATTTGTCTAGTTGGTAGATCTATGCAAAGAATTTATAGAGCAGCAAAAAAATGCGGTTATCTTAAAGGTCTTTTAGAACCTTTAGACCCTAGGGATGCAAAAAAAGTAGCTAAAAATAAAATTTTATACTTAGCTACTGGCAGTCAAGGGGAACCGATGGGTGCCATGACAAGGATAATTAATGGCGTTCATCAAGATGTACATTTAGAAAGTGGAGATTGTGTAATTTTCTCATCTAAAATTATACCTGGAAATGAGAAAAAATTATATCATTTGCAGAACTTAATAGTAAGGAACAAGATCGAAATGATCAGTGAAGAGAATGCTTTTGTTCATGTCTCTGGTCATCCTAACAGAGATGATCTTAGAGATATGTACAGTTGGGTGAAGCCACAGTGTGTAATACCAGTTCATGGCGAACACCGTCATATGGCTGAACATGTATCTTTTGCTAAAGAAATGCAAATTCCAAAAACTTTGTTAATTGAAAATGGTGATATAATCAAAATTCTCCCTGGAAATAAACCTGAAATTATTGATAAAGCCCCATCAGGAAAAGTTTATCTTGATGGAAATATTAACGTTGAAACAGACTCTCAATCCATTAAAGACAGAAAAAATCTTTCCGTAAATGGATATTTAGAAATTACATTAATCGTTTCAAATAACGGGAGCATAAAAAAACCAGTGATTTCCTACAAAGGAATTCCAGAGAAAAATGAGGATGATACTTTTATTTTCGATATGGAAGATGAAATAATGAATATTTGCAGAACTTTTTCAATGGATAGTAAAAAACAGCAACAAAATCTTATTGAAACTCTTAAACAAAATTGCAGAAGAATAGTAAGGGAAAAAACTGGAAAAAAACCTTTTACAAATATCAATATTGCTAGAATTTAATGGGTATAACAGGCTCTATAATCGTTTATGTAATGATTTGGTGGATAATATTTTTTTCAGTATTACCAATTGGAATTCGTTCAAATAAAGAAGTTTTTAAGGAAAAAATTGGAGGAATGGATCCTGGAGCCCCAAAAAATCCTAGAATAGGAAAAAAGTTTTTAATAACTACATTAATTACTACTATAATTTTTGCAGTCATATATTATCTTGTCGAGACTAATTTGTTAAATTTAAGAGAGCTTTTACAATAATGTATCTTTCAAAATTATTCATACCAATAACAAAAGATTTGCCAGCTGAAGCAAAGATTAAGTCTCATCAATTAATGCTTAGAACCGGAATGATTAAACAATCTTCTGCTGGTATTTATTCTTGGCTACCACTTGGATTTAAAGTTATGAAAAAAATTGAACAAATTGTTAGAGAAGAGCAAAATTCGATTGGTGCGCAAGAAATGTTAATGCCAACCATCCAATCATCAGAAATTTGGAAAGAGAGTGGAAGATACGATGATTATGGAGAAGAAATGCTCAGAATTAAAGATCGACAAGGTAGAGAGATGTTATATGGGCCAACGAATGAAGAACTTATTACTGATGTATTTAGGTCTAGTATTAGATCCTACAAATCGCTTCCTCAGCTTCTCTACCATATACAATGGAAGTTTAGAGATGAAATAAGACCTAGATTTGGAGTAATGCGATGTAAAGAATTTTATATGAAAGATGCTTACTCTTTTGATCTATCTGATGAAGCAGCAAAAAAATCCTATAATAAAATGTTTTACTCATATTTAAAAACTTTCAATAGAATGGGTTTAAAAGCTATCCCAATGTCTGCAGATACTGGTCCTATAGGAGGAGATCTATCTCATGAATTTATAATTTTAGCTGATACAGGAGAAAGCCAAATTTATGCAGATAAAAATATTTTTGAAATAAATCCCGATCAATATAAATTTAACGACTCATCTCTTCAAAAAATGAGAGAAGATTTTACAAAAATTTATGCAGTAACAGATGAAAAATTTAAAGAGGATGAGTTTAATAAAAAAGTAAAAAAAGAAAATCAAATGGTAACTAAAGGAATTGAAGTTGGGCATATATTTTATTTTAGTGACAAATATTCAAAACCCATGAATTGCATGATTGATGACAAAAATGGCAAGAAAACATCTGTCAAAATGGGCTCCTATGGAATAGGCGTTTCTAGATTAGTTGGAGCTGTTATAGAAGCTAACTATAATGAAGAGGTAATGAAATGGCCGAAATCAATATCACCTTTTGATGTAGTTATAATACCAAGTTTAAGCAAAAATAACAAAGAAAACTTGGATAAAGCAGAAAAAATTTATCACGAACTAAAAAAACAAAATATTGACGTATTGTTAGACGATGTTGATGAGAATATGTCTAACAAATTTAAAAAACATGACTTAATTGGAGCACCTTACCAAATAATTATTGGTTCAAAATCTGATGGGAATAACTTCGAATTTAAGGAGTTAAATCATGAAAGCGAAATATTAAGTCTAGAAAAAATTAAATCAAAATTAAAAAAATAAATTGTTTACTAAAGCTGAGAGACTTATTTCTTTAAGAAATTTAAGACCCAAAAAAAAAGAAGGGTTTTTAAAAATAATTTCGATTTTTTCTTTCTTGGGAATAATGCTTGGTGTAGCTATTTTAATAATCGTTATGTCTGTAATGAATGGGTTCAAAACAGATTTAACAAAAAAAATTTTAGGACTAAATCCTCATATTGTAATTCAGCCGAATGGCTTCCAATTTGATAATAATTTTACCGATGAATTGAAAAAAAATTTTGATGATATTAATGTAAGCTCATCCTATTCTGGGGAAGGTATTGTTATAAATAATGATAATGCAAAAGGTGTAATCTTAAAAGGAATTAACAAAAAAGAAAAAAATATAATAAAATTTTTTGGTAAATTTATTTCAAAAGGGCAATTTGAAAACTTTAATTCAAATTATGTGTTCATTGGAACTGAACTAGCTTTTGACTTAAATCTAAAAGTAGGCGACAATTTGAATCTTATGTCATCAGCGTTTGTAGCCACCCCATTAGGCAGTTTGCCTAAACAAGAAAGTTTTAAAGTTGCAGGAATTTTTAACACTGGTTTTTTAGAATTCGATAAAAATATGATTTTTTTAAATATAGATGATGCATTATCAATATTCAATAAGGAAAAAAAAGATCAAAATATTGAAATATATTTAGAAGATCCACTTGATGCGAATGATTACAAGAAAAAAATTCAAGACATTAATCAAAACTATTTTATCTATACGTGGTCAGATTTAAACAAATCTTTTTTTAGCGCTCTACAAGTAGAGAGAAATGTAATGTTTATAATTCTTTCTTTAATTGTTGTTGTCGCTGCATTCAACATAGTATCAGGTCTAACCATATTAATTAAAAATAAGACGAAAGAAATAGCTATTCTTAAAACGTTAGGTCTAAGCAACCAATCAATAAAAAAATCTTTTTTTTTAACGGGTTTCACGATAGGTTTTTTAGCAACTATTAGTGGAATAATTTTAGGGATTTTATTTTCTATTAATATTGAAAAAATTAGAATTTTTTTATCCTCAGTCTTTAAATTAGAAATCTTTCCAGCCGATATATATTTTTTAGAAAAATTACCAAGCGAAATTAGTTTTGAATCAGTAATAATTATATTTATAATTTCTTTAATTATATCTGCTTTAGCGTCTTATTTACCAGCAATGAGAATTACAAAAATGAACACATTTAGGGCTTTGAGGTATGAGTAAAACACTTTTAGACATATCAAATTTAAAAAAAAAATTTGATCTACTTAACAAGGCAATAACTCTCTTTGATAATTTTAATATCAAGATAAAAGAAGGAGATTTAGTTGCAGTTGTAGGCCCTTCTGGTTCAGGAAAGTCTTCTTTATTACATCTTTTAGCTTTACTTGATGATCCATCAAAAGGTAAAATAGTCCTTAACTCTCAAGAAACAAAAAATTTGTCTGAGTCTGAAAAAAATAAGTTAAGACAAACGATTATCTCTATAATTTTTCAGGACAATAATTTATTGACTGATTTTACTGCTATTGAAAACGTAATGATGCCTCTAATAATAAGAGGTGAAAATAAAAAAACTATTACGGAAAAGGCAAAAAAAATTTTAAAAGAAGTAAAAATTTTTGATAGATCTAATCATTTTCCCAACCAGCTATCAGGAGGAGAACAGCAAAGAGTAGCAATAGCTAGGGCTTTAATAGCAGAAACAAAATTAATTTTAGCTGACGAACCTACTGGTAACTTGGACTATAAAACATCGGCAGAAATATTTTCACTTTTTTTAAAATTAAAAAAACTGAAAAAAACAATAATTTTTGCAACCCATAATAGAGAACTTGCTAACAGGGCTGATTACAAGTTGTTTATTTCGAACGGTGAGATAAAACGAGTTAATGCCCGTTAGTGATAGAAATTTTAATAATATAAAAATTCACACTCAGTATTCAATTTGCGAAGGCGCAATAAAGATAGATGATCTTGCTGATTACTGTAAAAATAATAAAGTAAAATCTCTTGGTCTGGCAGATAGTTATAATTTGTGTGGTGCATTGGAATTTGCAGAGAAATTATCAAAAGCAGGTACACACCCGATCATTGGAACTCAAATTAACTTAAAAGCATTTAATACTGTCGGAAAAATTACTTTATATGCTAAATCAGAGACTGGTTATAAAAATTTAACTAAATTATCTTCTTTAAGTTACCTAAAAAGTAACTCTACTGAAGACCCAGCTTGTGAAATTAAAGATGTCTTATCAAATAACAAAGATTTAATATTGCTGACGGGAAATTATAGAAATTTTTTTGGAAAACTATTTTATTCTAATAAAATTAAAAACTTAAATGAAACTTTAGACACGTTTAAAAAAATTTTTAATGATAATTTATATTTTGAAATTCAGAGACATCATGAAAATGATGAAAAAAATTATGAAAATTTTATTTTAAATAAATCAAAATCATTAGATGTTCCATTAATAGCCACACAAGAAGTTTATTATTTAGAAAAAGAAATGTTTGAAGCGCACGATGCCTTAACTTGTATCGGTGAAAAAAATTTCGTTGATGACAAGAATAGATTTAAATATAGCAATCAACATTTTTTAAAAAAACATGAAGACATTATTAAATTATACGCAGATATTCCTGAGGCCTTGGAAAATAATTTTAATTTTCATTTAAGGTTCAATTTCAAACCTAAAAAATCAAAACCCATATTACCATCTATTGCCAATAATAACAGTAATACACCAGAAGCAGAAATTTATATTCAAGCTAAAGAAGGCTTAAGTAACAGAATAGAAAATTTTATTATAAAAAAAAATTCTTCGAAAAGTAAAGCAACTCTGAAAAACATTTATGAAGATAGGTTAAAACATGAATTAAATATTATAAATTCAATGGATTATGCCAGTTATTTTTTAATTGTTTCGGACTATATCAAATGGGCAAAAAAAAATTCTATTCCAGTTGGACCTGGCAGAGGTTCGGGAGCAGGGTCACTTGTTGCTTATTGTTTAGATATTACTGATCTTGATCCAATAGAATATGACCTAATTTTTGAAAGATTTCTAAATCCAGATAGAATTTCTATGCCAGATTTTGATATAGATTTTTGTGAGGAAAAAAGAGACAAAGTATTTGAATATCTGAAATCGAAATATAAAGATGGCGTAGCCCACATAATTACTTTCGGAAAGTTAAAAGCTAGAATGGTATTAAGAGATGTAGGAAGAGTTCTAGGTTTACCATATGGACATGTTGATCGAATTTGTAAAATGGTTCCATTTGATCCATCTCGTCCGTTGACTTTGAAAGAGTCAATAGATAGAGAGCCTAGATTTAAAATTGAAATCAAAAATAATCCTAAGGTAGAAAAACTTCTTGAACTATCACTAAAAATTGAGGGACTTAATAGAAATATGGCAACACATGCGGCGGGAGTTGTCATTGCTGGTGAAAAATTATCTGAACAATTTCCTCTGTATGTCGATCATAGTTCTAATCTTATTTTACCGTCTACTCAGTACGATATGTATTCGTCAGAGAATGCTGGACTAGTTAAATTTGATTTATTGGGATTAAAAACTCTTACTGTAATCGATAAAACCGTTAAAAGATTAAAATCAAAAAATATAAAGTTAGATTTAAGTAAAATAAACCAAAATGATGAAAAAGTTTTTTCCCTTTTATCTACAGGTGAAACAACAGGCTTATTCCAGTTAGAAAGTTCTGGAATGAGAGAGGCTATAAAACAAATGAAACCAAACAAGTTTGATGATATAATAGCTCTAGTCGCTTTGTACCGTCCCGGTCCAATGAGCAATATACCTATATATAATGATTGTAAAAATGGACTTAAAGAACCAGATTATATTCACCCAGTATTAAAAGAAATACTTAAACCAACCTATGGAATAATTATTTATCAAGAACAAGTTATGCAAATAGCTCAAACTTTAGCAGGATTTACTGCTGGAGAAGCTGACATTTTAAGAAGAGCTATGGGAAAGAAAAAAAAATCAGAACTTGATAAACAAAAGGAAAGATTTATTAATGGCGCTATACAAAAAGGAATAACCAAAGATGTTGCTAATTTTGTTTTCACAAAAATAGAACCATTTGCTCAATACGGTTTTAACAAAAGTCACGCCGCTGCTTATGCTTTAATAGCGTATCAAACTGCATTTTTAAAAACATATTATAAAGAAGATTTCATAGCTGCCACAATGTCTACTGAATTAACTAATACTTCAAAATTAAGAGAATTTGTTGAAGAATTAAAAAGATTAAAAGTTGAAATCATTAGACCTTCTATTAATAAATGCTTTGCTGAATTCAAAGCTATCGATGGAAAGATTTTTTATGGATTAGGAGCAATAAAAAATGTAGGTTTTGAGGCAATTTCAAATATTATTATGGAAAGAGAAAAAAATGGAAAGTTTTTTTCATTTTCAGATTTCATTAATAGAGTAAGCTCAAAAGATGTAAATAAACTTCAATTAGAAGGCTTGACTAAAGCCGGTGTTTTCGATGAATTTGAAAAAGATAGAAATAAAATATTCACGTCTATCCCAAAAATTTTACAACAAATAAAAAATATTAATGATGATAAAGATAGTAATCAAACAAGTCTTTTTAACAATAACGAGAATACGACTGACAGATTTGAATTTTTACCCTCTACTACTTGGAGACAAAAAGAACTCTTAGCAGAAGAATTTAAATCATTAGGGTTTTATATATCTGACCACCCACTAAATGAGTATAAAGAGGTTTTTAATCAATTAAAAATAATTCCTTATGATCAATTTTATGAAAATAACGAAAATGAAGGCTTGGTTGCTGGTACAATTATGTCAATTCAAGAAAAAAAAAGCGCAAAAGGAACGCCTTACGCCATTGTAAAATTTAGTGACAAAAAGGGAGAATTCGAGCTTTTTTTATTTGCTGAAATATTAGTTAAAAATAGAGATGTTTTAAAAGAGTCTGAATCTTTTGTATTAACATTACAAAAAGATAAAATTTCAAACGATATTGTTAAAAAAAGAATTAATGTTAAAAAAATTTTGAGTCTAGAGGAAGTAATTAACAAGCCATATTCGAAAGTAACAATTGAACTAAAAGAAAATAGCAAAATCGAAGAATTAAAGAATATACTATCCCGTGAAGGTAATACTGAGGTAAATCTGATAGTAAAAGATAAAAATAAAAAAGCACATTATTTACTTCAAAAAAATAGAAAATTTGATCTGAACGATCTCAAAGCCTTAAAAACAAAGGAATACGTGTCAAAAATTACTGTTTAGAGTATTGATTTTTTAGATCGATTGTATATATCAATGTTTAATTTCGCACACAGTTATAAGGGTGTTGCCCTACCGGTCCATAAAAATGGAATTACTGTGGTGGATTAACCGGAAAAAATATGAATGTACCGAAAGTAGATATAAAACAATTATTAGAAGCAGGTGTTCACCTTGGACATAAAACTTTAAGATGGAATCCAAAAATGAAAAAATACATTTTTGGAG
>MDSV01094357.1_pt1 | contig 24200 bp, 20 predicted proteins | sample 810851 | NCBI WGS metagenome assembly MDSV01 (sample SAMN05326640, study PRJNA326480) | marine metagenome | isolation source: seawater | place: Atlantic Ocean: North East | collected 2012 | reverse complement strand
CAAAAATACTATACATCATAAAATAACTTAAAAAGGAATAAAAAATCAATGGAAATCTAATACTTTCCATACTGGCATCAAATAAAGATGTAGTAAATACTGGTATTAGAAATATTAATATGTGTAAATTACCAAATTTTTTGTAATAGATACTTATTAGTTTTATAAAGAATAAAGAAAATAATATTAGTTGGAAGACTCCACCTCGAGCTAAAATATAAAATAAAAAATTGTGTGGATTCTCATTAGTTCCATCTGTCCCTCTTCTGTAAACTAATTCCATAGCCGGAATTATTTCATTATATCCAAAACCTTTAAAGTATCTATTTTCATTGTTCAGATCTCTTAAAATGTCTTGCCAAATCATAAGCCTCCAATTTGCCATCATCTCTCGTGAATAAAGCCTTCCGTCCATAATAAAAAATGATAGAAAAAATTCATCTGTATTTTTTTCAGCTGTAATAGCTGTAAGGCCTTTTCCAATTTCATCTGCTGTGAATAATTGTGTCAGCTCTTCCGCAGAATTATATCCATCCATACCCATTTTTTTAAAATTAAGATTACCGTAGACTTCAAAAGCAGAAACAAAAAAAAGTATCAGAGAAAGGAATATTATTCCAATTGTTTTAAGTTTGTTTTTAAAAAATTCTTTTCTCACAACAATCGAGTAGTAGATAATAAAAATTACAGCGGGCAAAAATGCTCCCTTGCTTTTATATAAAAATAGTGGAAGTAATATTGAGCTGGATATTATAAACATCGTGAGTGCATTAAATTTATTTTTTGTATTTCTTTGAATAAATAATATAGAAACCACATAGATAATTAACAAATCTGAACCTTTTTGAAAATCAAATTTATCTGCATATGTCTCGAAAAAACTAATTATTGATACTGGGTAATGGATTGTACTGAATTGATAAACCAAATAAAAACATAAGAAAATATAAAATATTTTTTTATGAAAGATTGACTTTACAAAATAACTTGAAAAAAATATTACTCCAAGCATCCAAATATATGAACTCGATTTATAAGAATAAAGATTTGCAACAGAGCCATTATTTATAAACAAGACAACAAAAAACGAAAGAGTCATTAATTTATAAATATATATCAAGGAAGTGTCATAAACAGCTCCTATATTTAAATATCTTAATGGCAAAAATAAAATTATTATATTTAAGACTAGAAAGAATCCTAAAATGATTTCTCCAACGCGAAAACCTAATAAATAAATGCCACTGTATGGCCGTCCAAAAAGTAAATAAAAGAATAAATTTAAAAAATAAATTGTTCCAATAATTTTACTTGTTTTATTTTCAGACAACATTTCTCTCTTTTTTCAATATTGGAAATTTGATTAACAAATATTTTTTTATTCTAATCTTGAATTTATATATATTGAGGTAATTTAAAAATTTGTTGTAATTATAAACGAAACTTCCTAACACATTTCTATTAATGATACTACCTGAAACTTTAGATATTTCATATGGACCTTCTTTGGTTAATTTTTTAAATAAATTTAAATATTCCAAGCACATTTCTTCTGAATTATATGGATAATCTAACATTTTCTCATAAAATTGATAGTAATCTTTTTTTATAGCATCGAGAGAGTCCAAAAAATCATCTGAACCTTCAAAGCTTATTCCATATCCTTGTGTGAACTCAGGGGTTCCTCCACTATTTCTATAGAGAATTGGAAGTCCGCATTGTGCACCTTCTATATGGTGATTACCTGATGGTTCGTTTATTGATGCCGTCAAATATATATGATTTTGTTTTATTTGCTTTGCAAGTTGAATGCCGCTTTTAGGTGAGATTAACTGTGTTGACTTAAGTTTAATATTTTTATTCATATTCCCAATATATGTAAAGACATATTGATCTTTGAAGTCAGAAGAGATTTTTTTATCAAGTTGTTGATAAATATCAAAACCTTTATTGTAATTATTTCCCCAGTGATGTGTAACTATACGCAGAGGTTCCCCTTTTTTCCACATTTCCCTTCCAGAGTTATTAAAAATATCACTGTTAGCACCAGACATAATAACATCTTGATTTTTACTCAAATAACCTGCATCTTTATAAGTATTTTTTAACCACTCACTTACAAATATTGTATGGTCGGCTACTTTATTTGCTTCAATATAATATTGATTTATTCCTTCTGTACCTTTTCTCTCATCACATTCATTTATTCTGTGTAATACTTTGCAACTCTTATTAACGTAGGTTTTGTAATAGTCTATTTCTTTTATAGAATAAATAACACTCTCGGACAACATTCTGGGATCAATTATAAAAATTATATCTATATCTGGTTCAAACAAATCAAATACGACTTTGTTTCCACTACTTTCTAAATATTTTTTCAAATTAGCAATAAATAAATTTCCACCGCCCCAGGGCCCTAATTTAGGTGCAACGTTAAAACTTATTTTTAAATTATTCAATTGGAACTTTGTTGTTTTTTACACAATTTGCATAATAATTTTGTTTCTCTTTAAAATTTGTTGAGATATTATTTTCAAGATTAAGAACATAAAGAGGTTCTTTAATTATACCCAAACTATACCCTTCTAAAAATACATCTTTAATCAGTTTATAGTCTTGAGAATATTTAAATCTTTCGTCATAATTATTTACTTTTTCAATAACAGATTTTTTAAAAATCAAACTTCCATGAATAAATGGGTTTTTAATTTTTAAACTAATATTTAATGGAAGATAATATGATCTGTTTGGAGTTATTCTTGTTGAGCCTTTAATAATGGCTCTTGACCCACATAAGTCTAAATTATTATTTTCAATATAATTTAATTGTTTAGTAAATCTCTCAGAAATGCTTAAATCGTCAGAATCCTGTCTGGCAACATATGAACCTTTTGATTCTGCTAAAAGTAGATTTAGAGACTTTGTTAGTCCTAGATTTTTTTTATTTTTAAAAATTTTAATTCTTTTATCTTTTGAAAATTTATTTAATATATTTTGAGTATCATCAGTTGATCCATCATTCATAATAAGAAATTCAAAATCTTGAAAATCTTGATTCAGCACACTGCTAATAGAAGATTCGAGATTATCTGAATCATTATAAACCGACATTATTACAGAAATTGTTTTTTCCATCTTAACTTATTGCTAATGCAAATGTTTCTAACAAGCTTTTTTCATTAATATAATCAACAAGGTAATTTTTATTCTCTTTACCAATTTTGTAATGATCTGAAGTTAAGATATCTACCATTGCTTTCTGCATTTCAGTATAGTTGAATTGTTCATATAGAAATTTATAGTTTTTTGGTAAAAATTCATTTATACCTCCACTATTTGGAAAAATTACAGGAACAGAATTCATAGTTGCTTCACAAAGCAATGTAGGCTGACCTTCATATAATTTTGTAGCTGATATTACTACTTTTGCTTTTTTGATTTCATTTATCACATCCTTATTATCCATAAATCCATGAAAAATAATTTTCTGACTTTTATATTGATCCTTTAAAGTTTGTAATTGTGGTCCAGTACCAATAATATTTAATATATAAGTTTTCACATCAATTTTCAAAAATGTTTCTATTATTTGCTTTACCCCTTTTTCATTAGAAATTCTTCCTGCATAAAGGAAGCTGTCTTCTTTACTAAAAGAAGTTGTTGAGCTATTTTCAATATAATTTGGCATTATAAATATTCTTTTATTTTCAATTTTTTCATTAAGTAAAATATTTTTATGATGTTCGGTTAGTAACAAAATATTTAAGCTTTTTGAATTTTTAATTAACTTTAAAAGTTTTTTTGAGAATCTAATTGAAAAAAATGATTTAATATATGATTCCTCGAAATATTTATTAAAAAAAAGCCTTTTAGGAGCACCGCAAGCAGGACAAAATTCTTTATTAACAATATGGTTTTTAGAAAGAAATTTACTTGAACATAAATAACGAAAATTGTGAATTTTTAGAACTATTGGAATTTGATATCTTTTTGCTACCTTTAAAAGACCTAGGGAACCCTTAAACCACAGATTATGAATGTAGATTATGTCAGGCTTGCTCTCTTTAATTATTTTTTCTAATAATCTATTAGATTTAGGGTTTGTTAAAAAAAGAAAATTAATAAAATCAAAAAAATTTATCTTCTCACTATTATCATATATAATTTTTTGTACATCATACTTCTTTCTCAATAATTTTTCATCACCATTAACTGCAGCGTCTTCGCCTCCAAAGTTTCTATAAAGATTGTGAACCAACAGTACTTTTTTCATATTTAAATAATTTAAATTAATTAACTATCATTAATCATAATGCATATAGTTTTATTATTTACTTTTGATTATTCTCTTCAAACCTGGGTCCAAAGTGGCCATCTGCAAAGAGAATTAAAATTTTACAGTTCACTTATTGACAAAGGGTTTAAATTAACATTTGTAACCTACGGAGATGAAAAAGATTTAAATACTTTGGATGGTACTGATATCCAAGTTTTTCCTATTTATAAATACATTAAGAAAAACAAATTCAAAATTATAAATATCTTAAAATCTTTTTATATTCCTTTTTTAATAAAAAAACATTTGTTTAATAAAAGTGAAAAAACTTTAATTAAACAAAATCAATTACTTGGTTCCTGGATTGCAGTAATTTTGAAGTTTTTTACAAATTCAAAACTGTACACAAGGACGGGTTATGATATGTATTTATTTAGCAAAAACAATAAAAATAATTTTTTAAAGCAAATTATGTTTTATTTTTTAACACAAATTACATTATTATTCTCGGATCAATATTCAGTCACAAGTAAATCCGATTTAGATTTTCTTAGTAAAAATTTTTTATACACAAACAAAATCTTACTGCGACCAAACTGGGTTGAAGTAAATTTAGTAAGGAATGAGAATAAAGAAAAAAATAAAATTCTCGCTGTAGGCAGACTAGAAGAACAAAAAAATTTTAAAGAGCTTATAAAGGGAGTTAAAAATACTGATTTTGAAATTGATATTTATGGTGAAGGAACTCAAAAAGATGCCCTTTTGAAGTTAGCAAGTGAATTAAAAGTGCCTCTTAAAATTTTTAAATTTATAAACAATGATGATCTTTTGGTAATTTACCAACGATATAAATATTTTGTTTCTACTGCTAATTTTGAAGGAAATTCAAAAGTTATTCTAGAAGCAATGGCAAGTGGTTGTGTTGTAATTGCCAAGGATATTGAAAACAACAAAGAACTAATTGATGACAAGAAATCTGGCTTATTATTCAATGAAAATTTAAACGAAATTCTGATTAATTGTCAAAAAAATGAGTATGAATTTGAAGAAATTGTAAATAATGCAAAAAGTAAGATTATGAATAAATTTAGCTTGGGTCAAATTTCTAATAGCTATGCAAGTGATTTTAATAACTTACTTAAAACTAACTGACCTTTTACCTTCAATATTTTCTATGTGAAGATGAAAATCATATTTGAATTCATCTTTACTATGTGTTGAGTTAACAATTGTTATATTCATATTTTGTAAAACAGAATATATTTTGTTTTTTGCATTTATGTCAAGATTAGATGTTGACTCATCAAGAAATAATATTTCAATATCGGCCAATATTGCCCTTATAAATGAAATTTTCTGCATTTGACCAGATGAAAGACTTTTATTATTTACTTTCATATTTAAATCAATACCGTCACCATTAAATAAGTCGAATAGTTTTACAAGTTCAATTAACTTTTCATCACTATTATTTGATAAGCTTCCATAATTTAAATTCTCTCTAATTGTCCCATCAAGAATCAAAGGCAAAGGCCCTACATATCCTAATTTATTTGAATTTATTTTTACGGAACCCTCTGATGCATAATAAATACCAGACATTAAACCTATTAATGTACTTTTTCCTGTGCCATTAAGTCCCGTTAAGACTGTGTGTTTGTTTTTGCTAATATCTAAATTTAAATTATTAAACATGTTTTCTCTGGAACCAAAATATTTAAAACTAACTTGTTCAAGTCTTATAGCTATATTTGGGTCCAGATTTGGATCTAAAGTCAAGGGGCTGAGAACTACCTCTTTATCATTTTCGAATTCTATCAATTTTTCAATATGTACCTGTGAGTTGATTAGAGAGTTCAGCGCATTATTTAAACTACCAAGAGTTTGTACTAGCCTCAAGGTTACTCCCACGAATTCTAAAGTAATCAATCTCAATATTTTTTCATTTAACAAAACAATTACAAAAACTAATGTTGCAAAAAATGTTGGAAATAACGAATTAATTGTTGAAAAATTGAAGTTTTTCATTTGAGCAGATTCAAATGATTTTGAAACTTCTTTAAACTTGTCTAACTCTAATTCACTTGTTTTTAAAATTTTTATTAAAAACATATTTTCAATAACTTTTTGTATATCATTACTGATTTTTTTCGACTTTTCATAAGAAATATGAATATATTTTCTAGCTTGCCTTAAAAGAATCCTTGTAGGAAAATAGACCGCCACTCCCATAGCAAGTAGGTATATAGAAAATTCAGAATTTGAGTACAAAAGAAAATAACCATAAACAAATAATTGAAATGTAAAGTTTAGAACTTGTGTAAATGCATTATAAAAATAAGCGATATGAACTGTTAGTTCATTTATGTAAAAAGTTGAATCGGCAATTGAATAATTTCCTCTTTTGTAAATTTCTTTCAAAAGATAATTTCTAAGGCTTTCTCTAATCTCTAATGTAAGCTTTTGAAGATTAATTTTATCTGAATAAAAGAACAGGAATCTTAAAATCACTACAGCTATCATGACCCAATTATTATTAAATAAATATTCTAAGATTGATTGATAAAATAGGTTTAGCCCAACTGTACTTTTCTCTGTTAACAAATAGGAAAAATACAAAATAATTACAATGTCTAATAAGACACTCAAATTAGATACAATTAATGAGAGGACTATTCTTAATTTTTTCTTGCGAACATTAGTTATTCTAGATACATATAAAATGTTTACAAAACTAGTTCGGATACCGTTAAGAAACATAGGTATAGTATATAAAGAAATGATTATGATATTTACTAAATTTTTTCATACAATAAGAAAGATACTGTCATATGAAGTTTAATAAGTTTAATTTTTCCCATTATTTTATTTTCCCAATTATGATGTTAAATTTTTTAATCTCTATATTTTTTACAAATTTAACAAAAAAACGTAATAAATCTGTCCTTTTGCTCGGACATAAATTAACTGGCAATGTTGAGGTCATCTTCAATGAATGTCAAGCCGATTTTAATTTAAGTTACATGACACTAAATTTAAAGGACTATCTTAAACTAAAAAATATATACGGAAACAAAATACTTTTTTCATTAAATTTGTTTCATGTATACAAAGCTTTTAAAAGCAAAATTATCATATCGTCTCACGGAATTTTTTTTCATAATTTATTGCAAAAAAAATTTACAAAAACAATATATTGCGGCCATTCTATATTTGGATCAATTCCTCAAAATAAAGATAAAATAATTAAATTTTTTAAACTTTATGAAGAGGTTTGGCTTCACTCGCCTTACGAAAAAAAAATATTCATAAATGAACTGGGTTGCGAGATAGGCAATTTAAAAGTTATTGGATATCCAAGAAACAAAATGCTTTTAGATAGCAAATCAAATAAAGAGATTCTGAAATCAAAAAATTTGATTAGTGGTAAAAAAATTATCTTATATGCTCCAACTGCTAACAGGGGAAATAAAAATTATATAAATTCTGAATTTTCTATATCAAATAGAGATTTTTATGAGTTTATAAGCCAAGAACTTGGACCTAATACTGTTTTAATTATTAAAAATCACTTAAACGATAATATTCCATCTGAAATTAAAAATATGACAATTGGTAATTCAAATATATATTTTTCAAATGATCTTCAATTAAAGTATGACTATGACTCCCTCATAATGAGTGATCTTTTAATAACTGACTTTTCTACAATTTATGTAGACTATTTATTACTCGAAAAGCCTATATATTTTTTAAATAATCCAGATCCCGACCCAGAAAGAGAATTATCGAGTATTTTTAAAAATAAAAATTTGCCACGAATTAACAATAAAGAAGAATTGATAAATTTATTTTTTGAAGTTGAAAGCGGAATGATCAACAGTAATGTATCAAAAAAACTAAAAAAAGAAGTCTATGAAGAGTTTGATCACTCAAAAATAATTGATAATATAGAGGAAATATTTAAGGACGCTTTGCGATAAATAATCTAATTTTGAATAAAAATATTAGAATTTAAACAATGACGCTAAATTTCAATCTAACAAAAACTCTAGTTAATAAAGAATTTATAAATTACTTATTCCAATATTTATGAGTTTGGTTGGAAGGTTAAATAGCAATTACAAATATACTTAAATTATGGATAATAAAAAATCTTTAGGCGTAATAGTTCCTTTTTATAATGAAGAATTATTTTTAACTGATTCAGTTAAAAGACTGCTTGAAATAGAAATAGCCCAAGAAATTGTTTTAGTCGATGATTGTTCTACTGATAATAGTTTTATACTTGCTAAAAATATAGTCAATGAAAATAAAAATATAAAACTTATAAAAACCGATGAAAATATAGGCAAGGGCGGTGCTGTAAAAAAAGGTTTGGAATTAATATCAACTTCACACGTTATAATACATGATGCAGACTTAGAATATTTCCCTGAAGATATACCTGAAATGTTTTCAATGATTCCAAATAACGAAAAATCATTAATTCTTGGCACAAGAACTGCTGGAACAAAGAAACGAATAAATCTATACTTTTATACATATTTTGGAAACAAAATTTTATCAATGATATTCTCTGTACTTAATGCTTATAGAATTTCCGATATTGCCAGTTGCTACTGGTTAGTAAAATCTGATGATTTAAGAAAAATAAATATATCAGAAAAAGGATTTGCGATTGAAGTAGAAGTGCTATCAAAATTTTTGAGAAATAAATTTAATATTATTGAAGTACCAATTAAGTATCATGCAAGAAGCTACGAAGATGGAAAGAAAATAAAAATTAAAGACGGTCTGAAAATTTTTATAAAAATTTTAAAATACTGTAAGTTAAATATTTTTCTTAAGGATTATTAATTTAATCAAAGTTTTTATCTAATAGTAACCGAGTTTTGTTGCGTCTTTTATCCAGGGTATTACAATATCTAACATATCGTTCAGAGATGTTTTAGCTTCAAAACCCAATAGATCTTTTGCTTTTTTTGTAGAAGGTATTCTTTTTTGTACATCATATTTAAAAGCTTCAATATGCTTTACCCTAAATTTATCATCTCTAGTCTTTTTCCAGATAAGTTCAGCTAATTCAATAACACTTGTTGACTCATCAGTTGAAAGATTGAAATCATTGTTTTTAGCATTTGGATGTTTTAGAAGACTCACAATTCCTTCAGCCAAATCTTCACCATATGTGTAGTGACGTATTTGATTACCTTGACCAAGAATTTCTATATGGTCATTACCTTCTAGCGCTTTTGTTATCAAATCTGGTACAACATGGCTAAGTGTTAATTTTTTTTCATTTGAAGCTTCAGTACTATTAATAGATTTGATTTCTCCAACTCCAACACAGTTAAATGGTCTTGCGATAGAGTACTCTAAACCATATTGCAAGTTTGCTGCTCGAGCAAAATATTCTACTGATAATTTCTGAAATCCGTACGAGCTTTCTGGAGGTGGAATTAAAAATAAATCTTCTTCTCTAGTAGGGAACCTATCTGTTGATTCAAAAACCATTGAAGAGCTTAAAAAAATTGTCCTTTTTAGTTTATGGTTATTTTGACACTCTATTGCTGTATCAGTTGTAACTGATATAATTTTTTCATTTTCTGATAACAGATCGTAAGCAAAATCATGAAAGTAAGAAATTCCACCTATCATAGCTGCTCCTGCTATCAGATAATCACAATCTTTCAATAAATTATAAAATTGTGTTTTATCTTTAACGTCTCCAATGTGTAACTTATATCTTTTGTTGTTCGAATGATTTCTAATAACTTTTCCATATTTTGATAAATTATCAATCCCAACTACTTCATAGCCTTTATCCAAAAGTTGCTTAACAATATAGCCGCCAATAAAACCTTCTGATCCTGTAACTAATACTTTTTCCATTAAGTCCTTCTTGTAACTAATTTCGTTACCCAAAACAAATATTTTGGTATAAATTTTCTTAAACTAAATTTTGACTCACCAAAAGTTCTATCAATCCAAATGGTTGGTATTTCACCAATATTTTTACTTTTTAGTTTAGCTTTTATTATCAATTCTAAACCGAGTGTGAAACCAACAGAACTTTCAATCTTAATTTCATCAAGAAATTTTTTATCATAAGCTTTAAACATATTTGTGGGATCTTTTGTACCTACTCTAAAAAAATGAAATAATAACTTACCTGAATACTTGCTTAAAAGGTATTTTATACCTTTCTTTCCAACGAATTGTCCTCCTTTTGAATATCGTGAAGCTACTGCAACTGTTAAGCCTCTTTCAACAAGAAGAAGAAGCTCTTCAACTTGAGTTGGGTCATCACTCCCATCGCCCATAGCAATACATATGAATTTTCCATTGCATTTTGAAATTCCATATTTTACTGCATTGCTCGCCCCTGGTTCCAATTCGCTTATTAAAATTTTGATATCTAAAGTTGAATTTTTAAGAATTTTAAAAGTAGGATCTTTTTCGTCGTCAAGAACAATTATTAATTCTGTATCTTCGTGTAAAAATTGTTTAAAACGCTTAATAATTGTAATTACTTCTTTTGTCTCATTTTTTAAAGGAATTATTAAAGATTTATTTATAGCCAACTGTTAACACTTTCTTATCCTTTAAGTTTAAATCTTTCACAAATTCATGATATGTCGATATCAAAATATTATCAGTTTCATCTTTAACTTCTTGGTAATCAAACAACTCAGAATCTATTTCTTTGTCAATTAAATGATAATCAACTGGATATATGCTGAATCCTTTTTCCTTTAATCTTTTGTATAGTTCTAATGATATAGAGCTTCTTAAATCATCAGAATTAGGTTTAAACGTGAGCCCTATTTGAATTAATTTTTTGCTTGGAAAGTTGGTTAAACACTTTTCAATAATTAAATTTAAGAATTTATCATTAGTTTCTTGTAGTGATATCAAAACATTACTATCTTTTGAATACTGCTCAATAAATGTTTTTGTATCTTTGATTAGGCATGGACCTCCAACAAATCCATATGAAGGTATGCTACTTAATCTTGGATAATCTATGCATGCTAATTTCAATATTTCTTCAAAATTAATATTGTTTTTTTCTGCTAAATTAAAAAATTCGTTTACAAGTGTAAATTCAGCATATCTGTATGCATTTGTAAATAGCTTTAAGAATGCTGCGTTTTCTAAACTAGTCACAAAAGTTTTAATGTTTAAGGTTTCAAAAAATTTTACAATTGAACTCGCGTCATCTGGATCTTTTGAACCAATGATTTGTGGAAGATCTTTAATTTCGTTCAAACTCTTCCCTTCAGCAATTCTTTCGGGACAATAAAATAACTGTATATTTTTTTCATTTAATAATTTGTCTGCGTTAATTTTATTTATTTCATTAATGGTTACGGTGCTTCTTAATATCAAGAAACTATCTGGGCTTGCAAACTCTATAAGTTCCGAAATCAATTCTCTAAATTTATCTATTTCTACTTGCTCTGATGACGTTCCTAAAGTAACTATCAAATATTTATGGTTATTCACATTCTTTATATTTGTATCTGTATTTAGGTTATTTTTATTAGCATTTTTAATATAGTCTTCTAATCCCTCTTCAAAAAATGGGGGTTCATTATTATTGATTTTTTTGAGTGCATCTACATTATTGTCTATGATCATAACTTCATATCCCATTGATGCAATAAAACAACTAAATGGTAAACCGATGTGACCCGCTCCACCAACTACCGCAACTTTATTTTTATTTGACATATTTAGTCAAGTCTAAATCTTTTATTTAATTACTAATTACAAATTTGATTTTTTGAGTAATTTGAAAATTATAGAATATAAAAATGTTTTACCTAAGAAAAATTATTATTGTACTAGTAATGCAAAAAATTAACTTTTCAAAAAAAAATATTTATATCTTTTTTTTATTTTTTGTTTTTTTTTCGATAAATAATCTTTTAAATATTAATTTAAATTCAGGAAATAATTATTTTGAAAATTGTTCAAAAACATTTTCTAAAGAGCTTTTTGAAGATCAAAAAAGTGGGTTTAATGGTCCTGTAGATGTTAATTATGAACAGATACCTATTTATCCTGAAGTACAAAATATAAAGTGTATAAATAAAATTATAGGCAAAACTATAGATTCAGAAAATTCAAATATAAAATATTATGTTGGATATTCAAAGATCTTTTTTCTTCTCCAAGGTTCTTTATTTATTATTTTTCTATTTTTATTCAAAAAACTTATCCTAAACATTGGTTTTTATCAATTATTAATTTACTTCAATATATTTTTATTTTTGCAGTTTTATGGTCTACCTATTTACATAATTGCGACACAAATTATTAAGTTAAATATAATTCTCTTAACTTTAAAGATATTCTTTTTAAATACGAAAGTTTTTTATTCTGATGTAATTTTTAATGCTGAAGTTAAAAATGAAAATGGCTTTGCTTTAGGTATTCTTTTTTTAAATATTACTTTATTTGTATTCTCTGAACATATGAAAAATTTTTATTACAAAAATTATATGATTAATTTTAGTTCTTGGACAATAAATTATACTGGTGGCTTAAACAGAAGAGGTTTAATAGGTGAGTTGTTAACTTTTAATAATTTACTAATAGACTTGAAAGTTTTAGTTGCGTTAACAATAGCACTTGTATATGGATTCATCATGTATAGTGTCTGGATAATTTACAGAACTTATGATCAAAATTACATATCAACCTTAGTTATAATTTCACCACTCTACTTGCTATTCGTAATCAATGATTTTCGGGGAGGTAACTTTAAAGAGATCCTTGGAATGCTATCTTTCGCTTTACTTGTGTTGTATAACGCCAAAAGACAAAGGGTTTTAATATACTTGAGCATTTTAATTTATATAGTTGCAATTTTTTCACACACTGTAAATCTTTTTATATTCCCCTTAATTATCTTTTATATTCACAAGTTTTCCCTCTTCTATAAAAAAAATATTATTTATACAAGCATTACCCTTAGTGTTATGTCTTATATTGGACTAATGTTTTCTCCAATATTTTCAGGAAAATTTTTCGATTCAAAGATATGGTGTACTAATTTAATTAGTGATTTTAATTTAAATAATTCATGCAATGATCTTTTAACAGGAAATATGATTGAATTTAAGCTAAATGCGAGTTATTTAGATACTGTTCAATATACATTTTCAAATTTAACCTCTTATACTTTTATAAATTATTTAGTTTTATTTTTAGTAGCTAATTTATATTTATTAAAAACTAATTTTTTTCTAGAAAATAAAAAAGAGATAGGTTTGATTTATTTCTTATTCTTACCATTGTTTGTAACTGCTCTGGATTGGGGACGATGGTTGTATATTTTATTTTTTTGCTTATTTACTATCTTTATTTCTCTGCCAAATAAAGAATTAAAGATTGTTAACAAAAAATTGTCTTATTTTTTATTGTTTATACCTACATTTGTAATTTATGTTCCTCATTGCTGTGCTAGCAATTCGATAAGAAATGTCTTAGCCTTTAACTTAGATACTTTTCATTTGTTTGATTTCCTTTATAAACTATATAATTTTTAAATATTTTGTTTCAAAATATCAATAATTTTATTATCATCAAATTTTGGTTTAGCCAATTTTTGTAAATAGGCTCTATTAGTTACTCTTAATTTTTCATCTTCGTCAATTAAATTTAATAAATTAATAAAATTTTTTTCTTTAAGTGTAATTCCTGCTGTGTCGCGTATTTCATTTTCAATTAAATTTAAACCTTTTTCTGCATTTTTTAATTTTCTTCTTACTTTCTTCGGTGTGTCAATGTATATTGTTTTTTTGTTAGTAAGTAAAGAGTACTCAATTCCAATCCCTGACCAATCTGAGATTAAATAATCATAAGAAGTAAGATTGTTTAAGTCTTTGTTGTCGTCTAAAGTTGCTAAAGAATAGTTTAAAATGTTTTTAAAATCATTTAATTCCATAGGGTGGGGCCTAATTGTTACCTGTATCTCTTTACTTTGAAAGATTTCTAAAATTTTTTCAAGATTGACTTCTCTAAATAAACTATTCTTTCCCCAAGAAGGAGCTATTAAAACCTTTTTTTTGTTTTTATTTAAAGGTTTAATATAATAATCATTTGTTATTAGGGGATAGCCTGTTGTGTACACCTTTGATTTTTTTGTGATTAAGTGCTTTAATTGATCACTTATTATCTGATTGGGTGAAAAAATTATATCAAAACCTGAAAATGATTTTTTAGAATAAACTTCATTAGGGCTTACTAAAGAGTGAAAAACATAAATATACATTGGCCTCGTTTTGCTTGGAAAAGCTTTTGATTTAGGAAAATATGGATTACCAATACCTGGGGTTGTAGTAATAAAAAAAGATGACTTCATGTTTAAAAGATATGTATTCAGATTTTCTTTGTCTATTAAAACTGTTTTACAGTCACCAAAATAAATTTGCTCAAAAGAAAGAATTTCAACTTCAAAAAATTCTTTGAATATATTTATGTATGGTTCCACAAATCTTTTATGTTCTAATCCTTCGATAAAAAATACTGCTTTTTTATACATAATAAAAAAGATAGTATCAACAATTTAAAAATTTTCAGCACAATTAATTTTTAAATTAATATTTTTTACAACATAGTATTAGACTTTGTAAAAATGCAGAATACTTATTGGAATAATTACTACTCAAAACATAATTCACCTTTTAAACCCTCAAGTTTTGCTAAATTTATTTTGAAATACATTGATGAAGAAAAAACTATCGTTGACATTGGGTGCGGTAATGGAAGAGACTCGTTGTACTTTGCAAGTAAAAATCTCAAAACACTGGGAGTTGATTCTAGTAGTGTTGCCATTAGGAATCTTGAAAAGAATTCTACAGAAAATTTAAGCTTTAAAGTTTTAAATGTAGAAGACATAAACATAGAATTGGGAAATACATCTATAGATATTTGTTATTGTCGTTTTGTTTTACATTCATTTAGTAAAAAAATCGAAAAAGAATTGTTTCAATGGTTAAGAAATAATAGTGTAAAATTATTGTGTATTGAAACAAGGGTTGAAGAAGATGTATACGATAACCTTAAGCAAGATCATTACAGACGACCTGTCAATGAAATAGAGTTAAAACAGAGTATTTCCGATTCAGGATTCAAAATAATTTACGACAAAAGTTCTAATAAATTTTCAAAATACAAATCACAATATGGAGTAAATGATTTGAAAAACGATCCTTTATTATTAAGAATAATTGCTAAAAAAATTTGAAATTTAATTTATTTTTTAAAAATTAACAGCTGACCTAAGTGGTTTGGCACAGAAATATACGAGTTGTTATTTTTTAATTCTTCTCCAAACTTTGTGACACCATCGGTAAACCAACCCCCATAATCATCCAGTATTACTAATCCTCCAGGTAATAACTTTTCGGATATAAACTCAAAACTATTCTTAGCAGAAATGTATGTATCGACATCAATGTGTGCCATTGAGATATTTTTTTTAATATTGATATTATAAAATGACTCAGGAAAGATTCCTTCAACAACATAAATTTTTCGATCGACAATTTTACTAATCTCAAAAATATCATCAGAAGAGGCATCGTTATATTCCCCATCTTTAAAAAATGTATCTTTGTTTGAAGCATTTTTTACCCCGCTAAAAGTGTCGCAAGCATAAATATCAATATCTTTATCTTCATTTGCTAAAGATATCAAACCACAAACTCCACCTTTCCATGTTCCCACTTCAACAAAAGCTGTATCATCAAGTAAATATCTTTTTGAATAATCATATATTGTATAAAGTCTTGAATTTGGATTTAATGTGAATTCTGATATTAAATTATATATATTTTTAAATTCATCATTAGTTCTCCATGGTAAATAAAAATACTCAAATATTTCAATACCATAATCTTTTCTGGTTTCCTTAAACTTTAAATTGATTTGAAATAATTTAAAAAGAAAATTTGTAATGAACCTTAAATTTCTTCTGGCCCTTTTGACTTTTTTAAGATTAAACAAAACACCTCTTAACTATTTTTTTTAACACCATTGCTGTATTCGCCAAATATAAATAATAAAGCAATTATAAAGATAATAACTGAAAAATATGGGCGCTTGTTGTTAATTAAATCTTGTTTGTTTTGAATTTGTTCAAATGTGTATATTCTGCATTCTTTTGTATTAGAAGATGCGTTTTCATAAGCATTGTTTAGAATTAGATTGTTTTCATCAACACAGTTAGATAAATGAACTTCATTATACTTTATTCTTCCTCTGTCATTATTTGAGTATGTTCTTACAGGCTCACAGTCAGAATAAAGATTATTTATATTTCCAGATGGAAAAGCTTTTTTCAATATTTCATTCTCATAAATAAGAAAATTATTAACTTCACAAAAAGAAGAGTATTGGTTTACAGATACTAAATGCTCTGATAAATTTTGACTATTTTCCTTTGGATGTCCGGAAATAAACAAAATACACATAATAAATACAATGGGGAAAAAATATTTTGTAAATGGAACCTTTTCAATTATATTTGCAACTAAAAATACTAGCGAAATTGATAAAAGAAGTCCAAAGTAAAATGCTTTAAATGTATCGCCTTTTATGGGGTTGTAATTATTAGATGGAATGCCAAGTGAGTTTAAATAAAGTAATAATATCCCTGCAAAAGGTGCCAAGTAAAACTTCCTGTACTCGCCCTTTCTTATTGAAAGAGAAATTATTGACAAATAAAATAAAACAGAAATAAGTAAAGAAATTATTTTTCTTAACTTATCAAGATTATTTTTTAAAATACTACTGTACGGTCCTGAATAATTTATTTCTCTATTCTCAGTTATTAAAACTTCAGAATCATCTATAAATATGTCTTTTCTATATTGTGAAAAATAATTTGCTTGAAAATCAAACATCTGATTGAAAAAATCTCCAAATGTATCTAAAAGCAAGAGATTGATCAGTGATCTGCTGTGTAAAGACTCACCATAATCAGAAATCTTAAAAAAAGGCTCATTAACAAGATTTTGTATAGAAAATTTATATAAGATACTTGGATCTGACTTAAAATCATATTCCTCATCGTAAGGCCTATCAATGATTGTATTTGAAGTAATACTATAATTTTCAAGCTGGAGAGCTGAAAGAACTAAAACTAACACAATAAAGAGTATTGTTAGATTCTTAAATGAAACTTTTTTGAAAATATTAAAATATGCAAATAAAAGAAAAACACAAATCATACCAGCAATTGAGGCTTTGGAATTTATCATAAGTGCTACGAACGGAATTGTGTAAAATAATAATTTAAAATTTCCATTATCCAAAAATTTTTCAATATAAAAGATAGTCCAAGGAAGAAAAGCAAATCCGATAATCTCGGGTTTCATGACTGCCCTCATGTATATAATTTGGGGAAAAAAAACCAAAACTATTAAACTAATATAAATTGTTTCTTCTTTAAATCTTTTTAGATTTAAAAGACTATAAATCCCCACTAAACCAGTAATAAAAAAAAATAAATTTACATTGTGTACAGCATTACTGAGTATAAATTCCGAGTTGTAAAAATCTATAATATCAATTTTTCTATTAAGAATAAAAGATATTAAGAAGTAATAAAGAACGCCTTGACCGTAGTCAATATCTACTCTTAGCCCAAGAAAATAATTTATATAATCATAATATTTTACAAAATCTACATTTCTAGGGGCCAAATAAAGAGAACTTATCCAAACATGAGTTAGATAAATTGTAAGTATTAAAATAATTTTAAATAAATTTTTAATTTTGAAGACTTTCATATATTTATATCTTACAAAAAACTATTTAATTTATATAAGTAATTTATAATCACATATATATCTTAATTTGAATGAAAGCCCAATGGAAAAAAAAATAAAAGTACTTGTGAATTCATCAACTTATCAAGAGAAAATTGATGATAAAGTAACTGATGTTATTAACAATTTAGTTGACAGCCTAGTTGAAGTTAACAATTTACTAGAATTTTATATTTTAAAGCCTATGGGTCCTTATGGAAATAAAGTAATTGATCACGAAAACTATAAAATTTTTTCTTATAGGTACTCTTTTCCAAAAACTACGCAAACTTTTCACGAAACAGGGATAATTCCATCCATAAAAAAAAATAAATTTAATACTATAAAGTTGTTCTTTTTATTTATAAGTCAATTTTTATCACTATTAAAATTATCATATAAGATAAAACCTGACTATATATACGCACATTGGGTATTACCTCAAGCTCTGATAAGTTCAGTAGTATGCAAAATCTTCAGTATTAAATTAATATTTACAACACATGGCGCTGAAGTTTTGATGCTTAATAAAATTAAATTTCTGAACAAATTTTTGCTTAATTTTATTTTAAAAAATACTTACAAATTTACCGCTAATAGTCATCTTACAATGTCACAAATTACAGAAAATACAAACAGCAAATATTTTGAAAATAAAAAAAAGGTAATTCCAATGGGAATAAAAGATATTTTTTTTTCCGGGTCAGGAATCAGTAAAAAATATACTTCAAATAACTTTTTATATATTGGAAGACTCGTTGACTATAAAGGAGTAGATCTTCTAATTGATTGTATGGATTTACTTAACAATGAAAATTACAAATTTAAACTTGATATTTTAGGTTCAGGAATTGAAGAAAAAGATTTAAAGGAAAAAGTAAGAACACTTAATCTTTCAAAAAATATACTATTTCATGGTTTCAAAAACCTTTCACAAAAAATTGAATTTTATAAAAAGTCAGATGTAACGTTTATACCTTCTCTTATTTCAAATGAAAGGCTCGAGGGCGGTCCTTTAACTTTAATTGAAGCAATGTCACAAAAAAATATTTGTATAGTTAGCGATAGTGTTGGTTTTAGTAGTTATTTAAATAATGAGAATTGTATCTTATTCGAAAGTGGAAATCTAGAAAGCTTGTACAAAGCAACAATACAGTACTTAGAAATGAACGAAAATGAGCGAAACATAATGGGTGAAGAGGCTTATAAGACTGCTGAGTTTTTTAAATTTATAAATATCGCAAGAATTCATAATAATTTTTTATTTTCATAAAAATTATTAAATTCTATAGTTTTCAATAAATGACGCCGGAAAATGAGATAGATAAGTTTGAAAATTTAATACAAAAATAATGCTAAGTAGTATTAAAACTAAGTTGTAAAATTTTCTATTTGAATTTTTTAAAACCTGTAAATAAACAGCTGCCATCAAAATAATTAAATGAAATACATGTATGAAGTATGTAGCTTTTATTGTGTCGCCAGTTGATTCATAATAAGATAAAAGAAACCATAGAAAACCTATAAAGGAAAAGGCTACTGTTAAATTTACATATCTGAGCAAGAAACTCTCTTTAAAATGCCTATTTGACTTGAAATATAAAAAAATTATGATTCCAGTTGTTAAAAGTGAAATTTTATTTACATTAGCTAAATAATCTCCAATAAGTATTTGGTTTCTGCCAATGTCTAAATAAAGTGAAGTGAAAGAAAAATAACCCCAATAATCTCCCCATAAATCAGAATACAAAGTTGTAATAAATTGGTTATTAAGATGTGGTCTTATAGGCTTGTAAAATAGATAATACAAGCTCTCGCTATCAGGAATATAAAAATTTAAAGGCTTGTTGAAAAAACTAAAAGGAAGCCTTTCCTTGTTGAAAGCTGTAAAAGAACCGTATTGTATAAATAGATTAATGTAAAACCATGAAGAGACAAGAAATCCAATAAATAAGCTAGAAAACACGAATTTAAAATAATCTTTTTTATAAATTACTAATTTAAAAAAACCTAGAATAATAAGTGGAGGGAATAACAAAAATCCCCACTGTCTACTCAAGCCAATTAAGCCTATGGTTATGCCAAAAGCGATCACATATTTTTTATCAAAAATAAATTTATTTTTGCTGCATTCAAAAAATAACAACAAAAACAAACTTAAAAAAAATAAAATATATGGCTCTCCTCTTATCATTGATATTGTTCGATAGTTTGCAGCCAATAATGAAACAAGTAATAGATATCCAACATTGATTATTGATTTTTGGTGGTTGAATTTTTTCAATAATAACAAATTAAAAAATATTGTTAATAAGTAAAGAATCGATTGAAATATTTGTGTTACTTTAGCATATATTGGCCTGCAGTCAGCTAAGAAATCATAACTTTCTATTGTGTTTCTACATATTACTTGTACTAATGAAGGTACTAAATAGGCTAATGGAGGGTTGAAAAATTCTCTTGTTTCTTCATCCGATGGTAAATCAATTTCTTTAGGAAGGTATCTGGAAAGATGGTCAACATAATTAATATGGGCTTCAGCGTCATATCCTAATAGTGGTGTGTAGTGTAAAATATTGTATGTTAAAATAAAAATTATTATAAAAATTAATGTAAAAAACAATGATTTTTCAAAGTTTAAACGCATTTATATATAAGAATTAAGTAACTTATCAGTCTTAAATAATTTTCTTACTTTTGCTAAATCACCAAAAGTATCTACAGAAATTGCTTCATCATTGATCAAGGTTGTACCAACATTTAAATTATTATCAATCGCTCTTAGGAGCTCTATTGACTCATATCTTTCATTAATAGATTCTTTGTAGGTATTGTAAAGTTTTAATGAAGAATATTTATAAATAGTTATGCCACACTGTTTTTTTATGTTTTTCAGATTTCCATCGTCGCTTGGTATCAAGCTCCTGCTCATGTAAAGTACCTTATTGTTTTGATTGGTAACAATTTTTACCATATTTCTATTATTTCTCTTAGGTTTATTAATTTGTCGATGGGGAAACACAATGTCATAATTTGAAGATTCAAAAAACAGTAGTAATTTATTTATTTGTTTTGGACTGACCAATGGTTCGTCACCATGAATATTCACAACTATATCTTTACTTCTAAGTTTTAGAATTTTACTTGCTTCACTACACCTCTCCGTACCATTTTTATGTGAGCTTTTAGTCATAATTGATGGAACACCTAAACTTTCAGCTACTTTATATATCTCTTTGCTATCAGTGCATAGATAAATGTGTTCTAAATTACTCATTTGTGATCTTTTGTATACATGAAAAAACATTGGATAACCTTCAATATTTTTTAAAAGTTTACGGTCCAGGCGGGTACTATTTATTCTTGCTGGAATTAAACCAATAGTTTTCATATTGTCTAAGAATCTCGAAGTAATTTATGGGGACTTACCTGCTCAACAGGAAAAATGGATGGGGTGATTGAAACAATATTTTTATTATTAATTTGGTCAGTAAAAAGTTCTAATGATTTAGCAATTTCTTTATTTTTGTTTACATTTTGTTTATAACCATCAATTCCAGCTAAATAAATTACCGAGTTTGTAGATGCCGCAGATAAAGCTAGTGCATATGATAAGACTAAAGAATTGGGCGCAATACAGCTTTTATTGTTGATTTTAAATTTGTCATTCTCAACCTTTAAACCAAAATATTTTACTTTTTTATTTTTTAAATCAAAATCAATAGAATTTGGCGGAATGATAATATTACTACTTGAGTTTTTAATATTTGTATTTTCATATTTTATTGTTTGAGGATGAGAATAAAGGTTATAGTCTATTAAGGATTGGTCAACTATCCCGCCTTTATTTAGTTGAAAGACAAGGGGTTGAAATTTTTTAATAAATAATTCTATATCGCTTTTGTACTTTCCGACACTTTCGCCAGAACCTATTATCAATATTTCTTTATCATCTAAAAGCTCTAAAGAGTCAAAATTTCCTTCAACATCATTTGAATAATGAATAATACCAGTTTCCTCATTTTCCGGGTTATAACTTTCTTTATCAAGATTCTCGTAATTCATTAAAAATGAAAGGATGTCTTTTCTGTCAAATTTGTCATTCTCAATCATGTCTTGAAGATAGGAAGGATGAATGTTGTATTTTCCAGCAAGAAAATAAAAAGGATTTGTACCCCATTTATACTTTTGCTGTATGGGATAAAAATATTCTTCTAACAAATTAATCAAACTGTCATTGTATTCGTCATCATTTTCAAAATAATGTAGGAGAAGTTCTTCAAGTTTTGTATTTCCTGGCCCTCTTCCTATGCCAGTGAGAGTACCATCAATCCAGGTTGCTCCTGCGTCTACCGCTGCAATCGAGTTAATAAAGGCAAGGCCTAAGTTATTGTGTGCATGAAGACCAATTGGTCCTGAATACTCAGTTTTTAAAATTTTTACTACATTTTGAATATTTTCTGGAAACATAGAGCCCAAACTATCAGCAAAATAAACCCTGTCGATTTCATTAATTTCGGCTTTTTTTGCAATTTTTATAAATTCTTCATTTTCAGTACTATGTATCTTCATTAAATGAAGTGAAGTATGATATCCTTTATTTTTTAGCTCTATTGCTATCAATATTGCATTATCTAAATTATCAAGGTAAGTCGCAATACGAATAAAATCGATTCTGCTCTTTGACCTGTCTAAAGGAAATATTTTATTTAATAATTCGATGTTAATTTTATTATTTTTTACAAACTCTCCAGAAAAAATCATAACGCCCACATCTAAGTCTTCCCTAATACTTAATTCATCAAGTGTTTGTTCAGTCGTATACGCAAATTTACCTAACCATCCATCTTTATCGGTAAACCTAAACCCTATTTCAAGTTCATCTATTTTTAAATGATTTATGCTTTTAATATAAGAATTTACAAGTTCTGTATTGAAATCCCAATTTGTATGAAATCCACCATCTCTTAATGTGCAATCTAAGATTTTAAAATTCATATTTCTATTTTAATTAAACCAGTTAAAGATATCCTGCGCTTTATCATCAATAAAAAAATCTGCATGGGGTTTTCCAAATCTAAGTTCATGATGCTTTACATTCCAATCCTTTAACTGCTTTTTTGTTAATTCTTCCCAATCAATACCTGTTGCAGCTCCTCTAGCTGTAAAAAGTATAATTTTTTCACCTTTTTCATATAGTTTGTTTACTTCCTCTATTCTATTTTTATAAGGTATTGCAAAGTTATAGTCTTCATTGTCTTTTGAACATAGGGTTCCATCTATATCAAAGCAGTAAATCATACTTGATAAATTATAAAATAAAACTAAAAGTATTACTAAAGTTTTATTTTTAATCTATTGAATAAGGAAGTTACGCTATTTACTCTGATTAAAAAAATTTTAATTTTTTTAAATTATTTTGTACAGTTTCATTACTAATTAAATTAACCAGGCTATTCGTAAATTTATATAATCTATCTTTCACAATCTATGTATACATTTCTAATAGCTTTTTCTTCTTTAAATGAAAGAATAAAAATTACTAAGTTAAGTACTAAGTTTAAAAAAAGGATTATAAGAATTGTTCTTGGAGCAATTAAGGAAAATGATGCAAAATTAACTATATAAATTACTTGAATTATCAAATAAAGTGTAATAAAAAAACTTGTTAAAAAGCTAAGATCTAGAAAAGCTGATCTTTGGTAAATCCCAATAGATTTTTTTATTTTTATTTTTTTAAAATAAAAGAATACAGAAAGTCTCAAAAGTATAGCTAATACTTTTAAAGGCTTAAGGTTACTTTTTTGATTTTCATATTTAACAACATTATTTATTTGAAAAGTTTTTAATTCATTTATCACTGAAACTGCGGTTATATAAAAAGGATAGCCATATCTTTTTGGGTAATATTTATCTAAGTCTTTCGCAATTCCTGTTGATACTCCAAATAATCCATTTAAAGGATCATATAATTTATTAGTGCCAGTGACGATTTGTAAAAGAATTGTTGCAAAAAGGTTACCAAACAATCTCTTTTTTGGAATTTTTCCTTTAATTCCACCATTCCAAAATCTATTTGATTTTATAAAGTT